>OLGD01000227.1_pt1 | contig 116923 bp, 102 predicted proteins | sample 1605311 | NCBI WGS metagenome assembly OLGD01 (sample SAMEA3888917, study PRJEB22519) | human gut metagenome | biome: human gut; feature: human-associated habitat; material: faeces | place: Denmark | collected 2010 | reverse complement strand
GTATTCCTGGAGCAATGAAAAAGAAGATATGTAACGCAATAATACGTTTAGAAAGAGCCTCCGCAGGATTGCGGAGGCTCTTTCCGTCTTTTGAAATGATGCCGTGCCGCAATAAATATGCCGCCGCGCAGCGGATTCTGCGGTATTGTATTCCGTAAGGTAAGGACGTATATCAATTTTTCGGAAAATTATGAATTAAAGAGAGGAGTTTTCAGGCTGAAACGATAAGCAGCTTTCGGACGGCAAAGGGAAGGGACGTGCGTCGGGAATGGGCATGAAAATAATGGAAATGCTTTTTTATATGCGCGCGCGATAATTTTCAAAAAAATCTTGTATTTTAATTGAATTATAAACAAAAAAATGATATAATGAAAACATATCGGTTTTGGCTTAAAAATCGTTGAAAAAAGAAAATAACGCGGAAGGGAGAAACGCATTGAATAACTTGGGAAGAGGCTCAGAGAATAACAAAAAAGATAAGGACGGGATATTTACGCGGGAAACGGCGGGATTGGTTCTGATTTTATTTGCCGCGATCGCGCTGGTGATCCTGATCTCGCGCGATGTGATTTTCGGAAACGTAGGGTTTGCGATCAGTTCGTTCCTTTTGGGGGCGTTCGGTTACTGTTCGTATGCAGTTCTTGCGGCGTTGATTTATGCCGGAGTGGTGCTTCTGACAGGGAAAAAATTGGCAGTGCCGCGCCGCAGGGCGGTATTCTGTGTATTGCTGTTTGTGTTTTTGGTATGCCTCGTACACACGATCACGGCGGCGGTAGGCGGGATCGTATACGGGAGCTACGGCGAATATCTTTCTGCCTGTTATAAAGCGGGGGAAAACAGTTTTTTCCAGACGACGGGGGGCGGTGTGATCATTGGGCTGATCGTATATCCGGTCGTAAAGCTGACGACCGCCGTAGGCGGATATATCATATTTTCTCTGCTGATTTTGGGAACGGCATATCTGATTTATGCAACGGAAACGGCGTCGAAGGCGGCGAAGCGTCATGCGGAAGTACCGCCGCAGGCTGATTATGCAACTTCGGATACTTCTGCTTTATACTCGTTGAATTATGCGGATCCTTCACAGCAGAAACCGGAGACGGAAAATGTGCAGTCATCGCAGATGTATGCTCAGCCGCAGCAGACGGTGGCGCAGCCTTCGCAGATGTACGCACAGCCTGCCGAGAACTCGGCGGCGCGATCCAAGCGTTTGTATGCGATCGGCGACGAGTTTGACATGAAGACAAAGCGTGAAATGCGGCAGGAAACGCGTCGGGCGGAAGAGGAACGCAGGTCGCAAAAAAATCAGCCCCAGAGCGCGCCCGTGAGCCCGTATGCGCAAAGCCACAGCATTTTGTACCCGGATCGCAAAGGTTCGGGAGATTACAGTTGGTATAATGAAAGGTTTGGTTCGGGGGGCGGGTCCTATTCGTCGTCGCGTTCTTCCAAACCTGCGGAACCGGCACCGTTCGGCAGTTATACATCCAACGGAATATTTGACAAAGATTCCTATTTCAACAACCCGAATCGCGGAGCGATCAGCCGTGAGCAGTATTCGAACAATTTCCGTGCTCCGGGGAGCAGTAATTTTTCGGAAGGTCATGAACTGAGCACGCCGCGTACTCCGGCGCCGAAATCGCAGGAAGAGAATGCAAAGCCGACCGAGACGACGGCAAAGGAAGAAAAACCTGCTCAGACGTATTCGGATCTGTATGCGGACGGAACGGAGAATAATATTTCGTATTCGGAAAGGCCGAAAAAGATCGTTACAGACACGACATCGCAGTCGGAACAGGCGCGCAAACCGGAAGATTTTTACCGCAACGATGTCCCGACGGATTTTTCGTCGCGCGGAGAAAAGCCTGCGTATCATTCTGTTTCTTCGGAAGCGCAGGATCAGACGCGCAATTCGTACAGCGCGGGAATGCCGCAGAGTCCGCAGCCGCAAACGTATCGCCCGGCATTTCAGGACCAGGAAAGCCGCGATCCTCTTGCATCGGCGGACGCAGGCAGGACAGAGAAGCAGGATATCGATGTCTCGGAGACAATGCGCAGGGTCGGTTTCGGAAGTTTGCCGGGGCGCCGCAGCGCAGACGAGACGTCAGTGAACAAGGGTCAGGAAACGAGCGGGGCAGATTCTCAGGATACAGGCCGCATGACGCGCGGGGAGACAGCGGGGATCCGCGGACAGGCGCCGTCGCGGGAAACGCCGATACCCGATGCGAGTTCCGACGGTGATGTATCCGGTCGGATGCGGAATACGGAAGCGCCGCGGCGCAGTGAAGAGAACAGGCGTACGGATCGCCTGTCAGATACAACGGAACAGGAAGAATCCGGATTGAAGCCGATCACGGAAGATTTTGATTCCGCGGTGAATCTTTTCGACGACGATACGCCGGAAGATTCGGTCATACCGAATGCGATGGATCAGGTACAGAGCAGACGCGAACCGGAAAATGCAGGTCTGTCGCGCGGACGTGATCGCATTTCGCGGGCGGAAGAACCCGTGAAGGATGAGCCGCGTCCGAAGCACGTTTATGCAAAATATAAAGCGCCGTCTTTGGATCTGCTGCGCGATTATCCCAATGTGGCAAGCTCTGTGAACACGGAAGAAGTGGAGCAGAGCAAGGACACGATCGTCGAGACATTGGCGGCTTTGAAGATTCCTTGCGAAGTGGAAAGGGTGACGCGCGGGCCGTCCGTAACGCGCTATGAGATCAATATTCCGGGGAATATTCCCACGTCGCGCGTGCTCGGCTGCAACAACGAGCTTGCCATGCGTCTGCATGCGAAAGACGGCATCAATGTTCAGATCAATTACGAGAGCGGTCTGATCAGCATTGAAGTTCCGAACGAGAAAAAAGAGACGGTCGGGCTGAAAGATCTGCTTCTTTCGCCCGAATTTGTGAACGCGAAGCCCGGTTCGCTGGAGTTTGGTATCGGAAAGGATATCGGCGGCAGACCGGTGTGCGGCGATATCGTAAAGATGACGCATCTTTTGGTAGCAGGTGCAACCAACTCGGGTAAATCGGTGTGTTTGCACGCACTTATTATAAGTTTGCTGTATAAATACAGCCCGGAAGAGCTGCGCATAATATTGGTTGACCCGAAACAGGTAGAATTCAATATTTACGATAAACTTCCTCACCTGATGATCAATGAGATCATCAACGATCCGGCGAAGGTCGTAACGATGCTGAACTGGGCAATCGTGGAAATGGAAAGGCGGTATACGCTGTTCAAGGAAAAGACGCGCAGCGGCGTGCTTGTCCGTGAGGTCAACGAATACAATGCGAATTTAAAGCCTGACGAAGAGATGTTGCCGAAGATCGTGATCATTATCGATGAGCTTGCCGATCTGATGTCTGTTGCCAAGAAGGATGTGGAAGACAGGATCCAGCGGCTTACGCAGAAATCGCGTGCGGCGGGAATTCATCTGATTCTTGCGACGCAGCGTCCGTCGGTCAACGTCATTACGGGTGTCATCAAATCCAACCTGCCCACGCGTATAGCGCTGAAAGTCACGCAGGAAGTGGATTCCCGTACGATTCTGGACGAATCGGGGGCGGAGAATCTGCTCGGACAGGGCGATTTGCTGTATCGCACGGCGTCCATGACGTTCCCGAAGCGAGTACAGGGCGCATATGTTACAAATCCCGAAATCGAAGCGGTCGTCGATTACATCAAGAGCCATAACGAAGCATATTTCGACGATCGGGTGGCTGACTATATTAACAACGAAAAAGGCGGAGCCGGCGGCGGAGATTCCGGGGACGACGACAGTGTGGAAGCGGTTTATATCGATGCACTTCGTTATGTCGTTTCGATCGGGCAGGCGTCGATTTCGATGATTCAAAGGCGCTGTTCTGTCGGGTATCCGAAGGCGGGCAAGATCATTGAGTGGATGGAGAACATGGGCTACATTTCGGCGTTTGACGGAGCGAAAGCGCGGAAAGTACTTCTGACGCAGGAAGAATTTGACAGTAAATACGGTGATTACGGAGAATAAGGATGCTTGAAACGAAGAAATTCGGCATGGTATCGCTCGGTTGTGACAAAAACCGTGTGGATGCGGAGAGGCTTTTAGGTATTTTGCGTGAAAAAGGTTACTGCATCACGGATGATATAGCCGAGGCGAACATACTGATCGTGAATACCTGTGCGTTTTTGAATTCTGCGCGAAAGGAAGCGATCGACACCGTGTTGGATTGCGATGCATACAGGAGCGGGAATCTTGAAAAGATCGTGGTAACGGGATGCCTGCCGGAGAAATTTTCGGCAGAACTGTTCCCGACGCTGACGGAAGCAGACGTGTTTCTCGGCTGCAACGATGCGGACAAGCTGCTCGAGGCGATCGGGCGTTCGTATCGGGAGGGCAGAGTGAATATGGTGCACAGCGGCAGAGAATGGGAAGGTCAAAGAACGCTGACGACGCCGCTGCACTATGCGTATCTGAAAATTGCGGACGGGTGCAACAATCATTGCACGTATTGTCTGATCCCGAAGATACGAGGCAGGTATCGGTCCTATCCGATGGAAAAGCTCGTTGCGGAAGCGGAAAGCCTGGGCGATCTGTCCGAACTGATCCTTGTAGCGCAGGACACGACGCGTTACGGGGAAGATCTGTACGGTGAAAACAAATTTGTGGAACTGATCAGGCGGTTGTCTGCGCTGGAGAATATTCAGTCGATTCGTTTGCTGTACTGTTATCCGGACGTGATCGGGGAAGATCTGATCGCAGAGCTTGCCGAAAACAAAAAACTCGTCAAATATCTGGATATACCGCTGCAGCATAGCGAAGACCGCATTCTGAAACTGATGAACAGGAAAGGTTCGCGGGCGGAATATCTGGAACTTATCAAAAAATTGCGTGAGAGTGTGGAAGGGATCGCGATCCGCTCCACGTTTATAGCGGGATTTCCGACGGAGACGAAGGAGGAGTCGGAAGCGCTTGGAGGATTTCTGAAGGAAGCAAAACTTACGAACTGCGGATTTTTTGCTTATTCGCGGGAGCCTGAAACGGCGGCATATCGCTTGAAGGGGCAGATCCCCGCCAAAGAAAAGGAGCGCAGGGTGCGCGCTTTGTATCGGGTGCAAAAAGAGATCTCGGGAGAGTTTTTGCACGGTTATGTCGGTAAGACGGTCGAAGTTCTGTGCGACGGGATCGATTATGAGAAAGGCTGTTTTGCGGGGCGGACGTACTGGAGCGCACCGGAAATCGACGGAAAAGTATATTTCTTTGCACCGCAGGCGGAACAGGGAGAGCGGTACATGGTCAGAATAAAAAGAGCGGACAGTTACGATCTGTACGGCGAAACGGAGGACTACGATGAATCTGCCCAATAAAATCACATTATCGCGCATATTGCTGATTCCCGTATTTGCGGTGATCTTTTTTCTGGATGTCATACCGTACAATTATTTTATTTCGGCAATCATTTTTGTATTGGCGGCGTGTACGGATTTTATAGACGGACACATTGCGCGTTCGCGCAATTTGGTTACCAACCTCGGTAAATTCCTGGATCCGATCGCGGACAAGGTACTGGTTTCTACGGCGTTTATACTGCTTTTGGTACGGCAGGAGACTTTGACGGTGCTTTGGAGTGCGGACTGGGTATTGATCTATGCGGGCGTATGTGTGGCGGTGATTCTGGCGCGGGAGCTGATCGTAAGCGGATTCCGCATGGTGGCGGCTTCGACGGGGCTCGTATTGGCGGCGGACAAAGTCGGGAAAGTCAAGACAACGTTTCAGGATATATCGATCGCAATGCTTCTGGCAGGGGCGGACTTTTTCGGAATATTGCAGGCGAGTCAGGTGCTGAACGGGATCGGCATTGTTACGCTGGGGATTGCGGCGGTATTGACGATCTGGTCGGGCACGGGATATATTGTAAAAAACAAGGCGGTTTTTAAAGAGAAACAGCAATGAAAAACGTCTGTATAGTTGTACGGAACAAAAGAAAAAGATTTTGCGGCGACGAATTCGAAGAGGGCGCAAAAGTTTTGGCGGACGGCGGTTTTGCGATCGACAAATATCTGATTCTGGGCGATAACGATGTGCACGAATTTGCGCAGACGGTCATAGAATGCAAGAATTTTTTTGATAACGTTTTTTTGTTTTCCGAGGAAGACCGCCTGGCGGAAATGTGCGGGAAAGTCTGTGAACTTGTGAAGGGGACTTCCTTCACGGGGACAGTGCTGGAGGCGGGGAAAAAATATTTTTTCTGCCTGCCGTTCGGTGAAGGCGGCGCTGCGCTTGTGCGCAGCGAGGTGCTGCCGTATCTGAAGGAAAAGGCGGAATCCTTCTCCGACAATATCGTCAACAATTCGCCGAACGGAATCATCGTCCTGAACGACAAGCTGGAGGTTCAGAAGATCAATCCGGCGGCAATGAAGATAATGAACATACGTCTGTCCTCAGACGTTCTCGGCGAACCGGTTGTGAGGATCCTCGACCCGAAGCCCTTCCTTGACGTTATCCAGTCACGCCGCGGAATGCCGGCGATAAAAACATACCTTGCCGAATACGGGAAGTATGTCGAGCAGAGCATTGTTGCCGACAACGAATATCACCTGCTTATCTGCCTCATGCGCGACATCACCGACGAAGAAAATGAGCTTCGCAGGAAGGAAGAGATATGCAGTCAGACTGCCGACATTGCCGACAAGGTCGTTGACAAGCAGATGCGCATAGTTCAGGAGATCGCATCTCTCCTCGGCGAAACCGCGGCGGAGACCAAGATCGCGCTGACCAAGCTGAAGGAGTCGATCAAAGATGAATGACCTTTGCGCCGAAGTCGGCTGGAAAAGCATAAATCATGACGGAGAGGAGCTTTGCGGCGACCATGTCGATATCGTCAGTCAGGACGAGAATTCCCAGGTCATCGTCCTTGCCGACGGGCTGGGAAGCGGGGTCAAGGCAAGTATTCTCTCGACCCTGACGTCGAAGATAATCTCCACGATGATGGCAAGCGGACTTTCGATAACCGACTGCGTCGAGACAATCGCCGCCACCCTTCCGATATGCTCGGTGCGCGGTGTGGCTTATTCCACCTTTACGATAATCCACCTCATCGGAAACGAGTATGCGGAGCTTATCCAGTACGATAATCCCCGCGTGATACTCATCCGCGATTACAGCGCCCTTGACTACCCGGTGACCGAGATGAACGTCGGCGGAAAAAAGATATTTAGTTCGCGTATACGGCTGAAGGAAAACGATATTTTCGTCGCAATGAGCGACGGATGTCCCCACGCCGGGATCGGAACGGCATACAACTTCGGCTGGCAGGTGTCAGATATTGCCTCGTTCATGGAGGGCATCGCATATGCCGGTTACACGGCAAAAACCCTTGCAACCATGCTTGTTGACGAATGCGGCAAGCTGTACGGCGGCCATCCGGGAGACGATGCCACCGCCTGTGTCGTGAAGGTGCGTAAGCGCGAGCCGATGAACATTCTCTTCGGTCCGCCCTCCAACCGCGACGACTGCAACCGTATGATGGCGCTCTTCTTCTCAAAAGAGGGCAAGCACATCGTCTGCGGCGGCACGACGGCGTCCATCGCGGCGCGGTATCTCGGCAAACAGGTAAAGACAAGCCTGACGTTCGAGGACAAGGAGATCCCGCCGATCTCGGAGATCGAGGGAGTTGACCTTGTCACGGAGGGTGTCATCACCGTAAACAAGGTGCTGACCTACGCAAAGGACTATCTTGCCGACAACAAGACATACGAACACTGGGGCTTCAGACGCGACGGTGCTTCCCTTATCAGCCGGATGCTGTTTGAGGAGGCTACCGACATCAATTTCTATGTCGGCAGAGCGATTAACCCCGCCCATCAGAACCCCGATCTTCCCATAAATTTCAACATAAAAATGAACCTCGTCGAGGCGCTTTCAGACTGCCTGCGCAAAATGGGCAAACGGATAAAGGTCAGCTATTTCTGACGCGCCCACGCATATGCAAGAGGATAAAATGACTGCAAAAACAAGAAAATTCGATACAAAAGTACAGCACTTAAAATACAAGGTCCTCCGTGAGGTCGCGCGCCATGCATGGAACGGCACCCTTTTCGAGAACCTTACCGACATTCCGAAGCAGATAGTTCCCGGAAACGTGCCGACAATGCGCTGCTGCGTGTACAAGGAGCGTGCGATCCTCGGCGAGAGAGTGAAGCTGGCGATCGGCGGAGACGCGTCAAATCCCAACGTGATCGAGGTAATAGACATCGCCTGCGACGAATGTCCCGTCGGCGGATATGACGTTACCGATGCCTGCCGCGGATGCCTTGCCCACCGGTGCGAGGACGTCTGCCGCAGGGGAGCTATCAGCTTTGACCATCAGCAGAAGGCTCACATAGACAAATCAAAGTGCGTCGAATGCGGCGCCTGCGCAAAGGTCTGCCCCTACTCCGCAATAATGAACTACAAGCGCCCGTGCGAGAACGCCTGCAAGGTCAAGGCTATCTCCATGAGCGAGACAAAGGCGGCAAAGATCGACAACGGAAAGTGCATCTCCTGCGGCGCCTGCGTATATCAGTGTCCCTTCGGAGCCATATCCGACAAATCATTCATCCTGAACGTCATAGATCTGATAAAAAAGAGCGGCGGGAACAGGGAATACAAGGTCTACGCCGTTGTTGCGCCTTCTATCTCAAGCCAGTTTACCTACGCAAAGCTCGGTCAGGTCATAACGGGGATAAAGGCTCTCGGCTTCCACACCGTTGTTGAGGCTGCGCTCGGTGCCGACATGGTTGCCGACGCGGAATCGAGAGAGCTTGTCAAAAAAGGCGTTCTTACAAGCTCCTGCTGCCCCGCATTTGTCGATTACATTAAGAAGCAGTTCCCTCAGCTGTCAGAATACATCTCCCACAACCTTTCCCCTATGGCGACGATAGCAAGATATATAAAGGAACAGGACGAAACGGCAAAGGTAGTCTTCATCGGTCCCTGCACCGCAAAGAAGATGGAATTCCGCAAGCCGGAGGTTCATAAGTACATCGACATCGCCATGACGTTCGAGGAGCTTCAGGCTCTGTTCGACAGCCGTGATCTTGACATCACGTCGATGGAGGAAGGGGTTCTTGACAACGCCTCATATTTCGGGCGCATTTTCGCAAGATGCGGCGGGCTTGCCGACGCTGTCGCAGAAGGAATAAAGGAACACGGCGACGATTTCGAGCTGAATGCAGTTTCCTGCGACGGGATCGAGGAGTGCCGCGTCGCGCTTCTCCGTCTGGCTAAAAAGATCGGGAATACCAACTTCATTGAAGGCATGGCGTGTGTCGGCGGCTGTATCGGCGGCGCGGGATGCCTTACGCACGGCGAAAAGAACAAGGCTGAGGTCGATAAATACGGCAAGGAAGCCTACGAAAAAACCATCGCCGATGCGATTTCGGTGCTTAATCACTGATTTTATTCTCATAGAAGCAAAACACGCGGTTCTCATATCGAAAGCCGCGTGTTTTTTGAAAAAATTTCGTTTACCGCGTTACCGACACACCGTTTCCGGTGTCTTTATGGTTGAAGGCCTTCAGAATACGAAAGGAAAAAACGATGGATGACTCCGACATCATCGGGCTGTATTTCAGCCGCGACGAAAGGGCAATTTCGGAAACCGCCGGGAAATACGGCAGACTGTGCAAGAGCATTGCCTCAAATATCCTGAAAAACGACTCGGATGCCGAGGAATGCCTGTCCGATGCCTGTCTTGCCGCATGGAGGGCTATTCCTCCGGCACGACCGGACGATCTTTGCGCCTATATCGCGCGCATAACGAGAAATCTTGCGCTCAACCGCCTGAGATCGTCAAAACGGAAATGCCGCGGAGGAGGGACAGACACAGCACTGAACGACGACATTCTCCCTGCCGAAAGCCTTGATACCCTTATCGAGAGCCGGCGCGCGGCAGAGGTGATAAACCTTTATCTGTACGGCATTTCAGCCGAAAAGCGGAAGGTGTTTGTCATGCGATACTTCTTCTGCGACCCGGTGAATGACATTGCCGACTGCCTCGGGATGAGCGTGGGACAGGTCAAAATGTCGCTTTTCCGCACACGAAAGGAGCTTAAAAAGCTGCTTGAAAAGGAGGAAATCGAAATATGAGAAAAGATAAGCTTAACGATTACGTCTCCGGTATCGACGATGCTTTTATCAGGGAAAGCGCATCGGTACGCGGCGGGATGAAGCTGAGAAAAGCCGGAATAATAGTATCCGCAATGAAAATTGCCGCCTGCTTACTGCTTGCCGTCGGGATATCAGCTGCGGCGATTCTGCTTCCGCAGATGAAAAAAAGCGAAACAACGCCTTCCGAAAGCGGCAAGGAAACCGGGACGGTCGACAACATCACCGAGCGGAATATCGCCTTCAGGCTGAGAGTGCTCCGGCTGACTCCGCAGGACTTCAATGCCACCGGAGCATTCCGTTTTGCCAAAAAAGAACTTACCGATTACCAAGCTGTCGTCATAAAAAACTCAGCGGAGCTTGACGAATACATTGAGGGATACCGGAAGCAGTATTTCTCAGCTAACTCTGAGCCTGACGAGAGAGTGCTTGCTGAACTTAAAGCGAGATACACCGTTACCGACAGCAGTTTCTTTGAAAAGCACGATCTTATCATCCTGCCGGTTTTTGACGGAACGATCTCAACAATCTTCAGAGTCATGTCGTTCACAGAAAGCGAGAATGAAATAACACTGAATATCAGCTACAAATGCCCGGAGGTGTTCTTAGATGCGGAGCAAACATTATGCATGGCAATCGAGACTGAGGAAAAGCTGAATTCCGACAAGCCGGTACACGTCAGATTTGCTGACAATGACACATTTACCGGGGGGTCTGAGACCGGAATGATTTTCAGAATAGATACAACGACTACCTCTTCCTATATTTCCCCGATAAAAATCATCAGAAGTAAGCAAGACGCCAAAAATTATCTTTACCGCTATGTTAAAAACGAGGAAAATGCCAAAGAGCTGAAAAGCTGTTTTGACCGGTATGATGAAGAGTTTTTCAGGACAAATTATCTTGCTGTCGTCAGTACAATGCTCGGAAGCAGTGTGTACCTACCTGAAATCGACGCTGTCATCGATTCATGGAACGGTCTTAAGGTTACTATCGGTTACACCGCGCCGGAAGGTGATGTGACAACTGACATTCTGCCGATCACCGCAGTCATACCGATAGCAGGTCAGATTGCAGAGAATTCGGCTTGTGATCTGAGCATTCTTGAAAAGTAATCTCAAAAAATATCACCTGCCGTGAATAATCATCGCGGCAGGTGATTTTTATCTGACTATATCAGGATCAGAGACCCTTCTTTGCTCTCTCGATCTTCTCGATATCGGAGAAGTCGTGAGTGGGGGTGTATCCGGGGATCGGAATGAGCTTCTCGTGGATAGCGTCGATGATCGCATCGGGATACGGGAAGAATGCCTCCTCAAGCTCGTGAGCCGGAGTGATCCAGTTGCGCGAACCGAGTGCAACTGCCGGAGCGTCGAGGTAGTCGAACGCGAACTCCTGAATGTTGGCAGCCATGTCCTTCATGACGGAGTTTCTCTCGCAGGCATCGCCGACGATGAGGATCTTTCCGGTCTTCTTGACCGACTCGATGACCTTGGCGTAATCGAACGGAACGATGGAACGTGCGTCGATGACCTCAGCGGAAATTCCGTACTTCTCCTCAAGGGTCTTTGCAGCCTCAAGCGCTCTGTAAAGGACCGCGCCGATGGTGAGGATGGTAACGTCCTTACCGGGCTTCTTGATGTCGGGATCGCCGAGCCTGACCTCGTAGTGTCCGGTCGGAACACCGTCGGGGAGGAACTGCTCGCCGATACCGTAAATCCTCTGGGATTCGAAGAAGACAACAGGGTCGGTTCCGTCAAGAGCGCTGGTCATAAGACCCTTTGCATCGGACGGAGTTGCCGGGAATACGACCTTCAGTCCCGGGATGTGAGCGGTAAGAGCCGTCCAGTCCTGAGAATGCTGTGCGCCGTACTTGGAGCCGACGGAAACACGGAGGATGATCGGCATCTTGAGGATACCGGCACTCATTGCCTGCCACTTAGCCATCTGGTTGAAGATCTCGTCGCCTGCGCAGCCGATGAAGTCAGCGTACATAAGCTCGACGATAGCGCGGCCGCCGCACATTGCGTAGCCGACAGCCGAACCGACGATAGCCGACTCGGAGATCGGGGAGTTGAAGAATCTGTGATAAGGAACAGCCTCGGTCATCTTCTTATAGACACCGAATGCGCCGCCCCAGTCACGGTTGTCCTCGCCGTAAGCGATGAGTGTGGGATCGTCATAGAACTTGTCGATGATCGGCTCGAAGAGACCGTCGCAGATGTTGTACATCTTCATCTTGGAGACGGGCTTGCCGTTTGCGTCGGTTGCCTTTCTGATCTTTCCGGCGATGTCCTTGACTCTCGGGCACTCCTCCTTGGGCATGAGCATTTCAGCCTCTCTTGAGGGATCCATGCTGACGACCTTCTGGTTGGAGAACATGATGGACGCGATCGCGTCGGGATCCTTGTTGAGGTCCATTCTGGGCGAGATCTCGTCGTTGATGGCGAGCTTCATGATCTCGGTCATGCGGTTGGTGATCTGCTCGTGAAGAGCCGCGAACTCGTTCTCTGTAGCGATTCCGCCGAGGATGAGCTTGGTCTTGAACGCAGGGATCGGGTCTGCTGCCTTCCATGCCTCGATCTCCTCCTGAGTACGGTAGGTAGAGGAGTCGGAAGGAGAGTGCCCGGAAACGCGGTAGGTAACGACATCAAGAAGAGCCGGTCCCTTGCCCTCGAGCAGGAGCTTCTTCTTTCTTGAAACGGCGTCGATGACTGCAAGCGGGTCGTAACCGTTGACTCTCTCTGCGTGCATCTGATCGGGGTTGAAGCCGGCGCCGAGACGGGCAACCATATCAAAGCCCATTGTCTCGCCGCGGGTCTGACCGCCCATGCCGTAGTGGTTGTTGAATACGTTGAAGAGGATCGGCATTCCGGCATCGCTGTATCTGCCGTTCATTCCCCAGAGCTTGGTAATCTGATCCATCGAAGCGAAGTTGAAGGATTCAAGAACCGGTCCGCGTCCGGTCGCGCCGTCACCGCAGTTGGAGACAACGATTCCGGGCTTGTGGTTGGATCTCTTATAGAGAGCCGCACCGAGAGCTATAGGAGCTGAAGCACCGACGATAGCATTGTTCGGCATAAGTCCGAACGGGATGAAGAATGCGTGCATCGATCCGCCGAGACCGCGGTTGAAGCCGGTGGTACGTGCGAAGATCTCTGCAAGTGCGCCGTAAAGAAGGAAGTTGATCGCAAGCTCCTTGATGTTTCCGCCCGCGTTCATGTGCTTCTCGACAACGTTCAGAACCGAACCGCCGAGGAACTCCTTCATTATATCGTAAAGCTCCTTGTCATCGAGCTTATGGATGGAGGAAAGTCCCTTTGCAAGGATCTCTCCGTGGCTTCTGTGGGAGCCGAACTGGTAGTCGTTGATATCAAGGCTGTATGCCTCGCCGACCGCCGAAGCCTCCTGACCGATCGAAAGGTGAGCAGGTCCGGGGTTGTTGTACTTTACGCCGTTGTATTCGCTCTTGACCTTGACCTCGTTGAGCATTGTCTCAAACTCGCGGATGATCGCCATGTCGCGGTAGATGCGCATGAAATCTTCCTTGGTGTAGAGAGCCTTCTCCTCTTCAAGGGTCTTGTTATACTGGCAGACCGGAATATCGGTGAAATGGATATAGCCCGGTTCAAAGGCTTTTTTCGGATCGACGAACTGACTCTTAGGCATGATATATATCTCCTTAAGTAATTATAATTTTTTTGATTATCAGATCATGAACATTGCTTCCCTGATGACCTCGCCGACGGTGGGGTGCGGGAATACGATCTTCTGAACCTGCTCGACTCTCATCTCGCGGTCAACCATGAGCGCCGCGCCGTAGATGATCTCGGAAGCATAGTTTCCGATCATGTGAACGCCGAGGATCTTTCTGTGCTCCTTGTCGATGATGAGTTTGACGATACCGTCGCCGCCCTCATTCTCGGCAATATAGCGTCCGCTGTACTTGAGCGTGTAGCTCTCGATCTTCGCATCAAGACCCTTTGCCTTGACCGTCTCGGTGGTCTCACCGACAGAGGCGACCTCGGGGTTGGTGTAAATGACTGCGGGAACGGAATTATAGTTCATTCTGTCGGGCTTGCCGAGCATATTGTTGACGGCAACCTCGCCCTCGCGGTATGCGGTGTGGGCAAGCATGGACTTGCCGTTCACGTCGCCCGCCGCCCAGACGTTTGCAACGTTTGTCTCAAGCTTATCGTTTGTGACGACAGCGCCTCTCTCGGTAAGAACGCCGATGTTCTCAAGACCGATGCCCTGAGTCATTGCGCGTCTGCCTATCGATACAAGAACGGCATCTGCCTTTGCGCTCTGCTCCTTGCCGCCCAGCTCATAGTTCACGCAGTCGGTGCCGACCGATGTGACCTTTGCGCCGAGAAGGAACTCTACGCCCTTCTTTACGTAGTTTTTGTAAAGGATCTTGCTGATCTCGCTGTCGGTGGGGCCTGCGATATGATCAAGCATTTCGATAACGGTGACCTTGCTTCCGACAGAATTGAAGTAGGAAGCCATTTCAAGTCCGATGACGCCGCCGCCTATGACGACGAGCTTCTCCGGGACCTTCTTCATGTCAAGGATCTCGCGGTTGGTCATTGCAAAACCGGAGGCAACCGCCTCGCGCAGACCGGGGATCGGAGGAACGGCAGCGGTCGAGCCGGTGCAGATAAGGAGCTTTGAGCCCTTATATTCCTTGTCGCCTGCCTTTACGGTAAAGCCGTCGGTGCCTCTGCCGAGGATCTGACCCTCTGCATTGACTACCTCTACGCCGGCTCTCTTCATGGAAGCGCCGATTCCGCCTACAAGTGTCTTTACGACTCTGCCCTTTCTGTCAATTACAGCGGCATGGTCGATGGACGCACCGTCGAACTTTACTCCGTATTCGGCACTGTGTTTCGCGTAGTCGTAGATTTTGGCTGAGTAAAGAAGCGTCTTTGTAGGGACGCAGCCTTCGTTCAGGCAGACGCCGCCGAGGGCTCTCTTCTCGATGAGAAGAGTCTTAAGACCGCCGTGAGCCGCTCTTTCAGCCGCGTTGTAACCGGCGGGACCGCCGCCGAGAATGATAAGATCGTACATTTTTTCGCCTTTCTAATAGCTGTAATTTCTTACTTGGCAAGAATCAGATTGAAGTTGGCAAGGTTGTCGCAAAGAGCCTTGAGGAACTTTGCCGCCGGAGCTCCGTCAAGAGCGCGGTGGTCAAAGGTAAGCGACAGACCCATTGCCGGATATGTGCTTCCGTCAGCCTTTACCCTGTATGTCACAGCGCCGACACCGAGGATGCCGGTCTGCGGCGGGTTGATAACGGGAGTGAAGCTCTCGATGCCCATAGCGCCGAGGTTTGTGACGGTGAAGGATGCACCCTTCAGCTTATCGGGAGAGATCTGACCCTTCTGAGCCGCAGTGATAACGCTCTTTGCCTCGCCGGCAAGGTCGTTGAGGGAGAGCTTTTCGGCACCGAAAACGGTGGGAACAAGCAGTCCGCGCTCGGTATCGACAGCGATTCCGAGGTTGACGGTGTTGAAGTAACGGATGATCTCCTTATCGTCAAGATAATGGGCGTTGAGATCCCTGAATGCGGGGATCGTCTTTGCAACAGCGTAGAGAACGATGTCGTTCAGAGTTATATTGTTCATGCCGAGGGCTTCCGCATTTGCCTTGAGCATCTTGCGGTATGCCATGATCTGAGTAGCATCGAAGGAGGAGTTGAGCGTAAGCTGAGCCATGTTCGACAGAGAAGCGTGCATCGACCTTGCGATGACCTTTCTGATGTTGGGGAGCCTGACATCGGTATATTCCGCGGTGTTCTCCGGCTTTGCTGCGGGAGCCTCTGCCTTTGCCGCGGGAGCCGCTTCTGCTTTGACCTCTGCCTTGTCGGCATTCGTAAAGCCCTTGTCAAGAAGAGCGTTTACGTCGCGCTCGATGATCCTGCCGTTCGGCCCTGTCGGAACCGCACGGGAAAGGTCGGCATCGGTGCGCTCTGCGAGGTGTCTTGCCCTCGGGGATATCTTCATCCTTCCGTCGCCGTTATCCGCGGCGGTGGAAACCGCTTCTGCCTTCGGAGCCTCGGGCTTTGCAGCCTCTTCCTTCTTTTCCTCCGGCTTTGCCTCTTCTGCGGGAGCGCTTCCGTCCTTCGGAATGAGCGCGGAAATGTCCTCGCCCTCGTTTCCGATCACGCAGACGGGGCGCAGACACTCGACGTCGTCGCCCTCTGCCGCAAATACGGCAAGAAGCGTTCCTTCGACCTCCGAAAGCTCGTCAAACGATGATTTGTCGGTCTCGTAAGAGAACAGCACGTCCTTTACCGCAACCTTATCGCCGACTTTTTTCTTCCACTCGGTGATGATGCAGCTTTCGACGCTCTGTCCCTGACGGGGCATTATAACAACATGTGCCACTTTTTTATTTCCTCCTTGAAATAATAACTTGTATATGCTAAAACGCCTGACGGCGATTTATGCCGTAAGTACCGTAATTCCCGCCTTTTCAGCCTTCTCACGGATGTCTGCGGGAAGCTCTTCGTCGGAGACTATGCAGTCAAGGTCGTCTACCGAACAGAAGGTATAAGGCAGGCTTTTATTGAGCTTTGAGCTGTCCATCAGAAGCACGACCTTGCGCGCCTTCTGAACGACCAGCTTTTTCAGCTCGCATTCGATGTAGTTTCCGCAGGTAAGCCCGTCCTTCGCAGAGACGCCCGAGGGAACTATGAACGCAAGATCGATATTTATGCTCTCGATGAATGCGATCGACTGATACCCGGAAACCGTGATATTGTCGCGGTTGATCATGCCGCCGACTATATTGACGATAGGCAGATCCTTTTTCATCAGCTCTATCGCGACGTTAAGTCCGGTCGTGGTGACGGTGATGCGCTCGTCGGGGATAATCTCGGCAAGACGGATCATTGTCGTTCCGGAATCAAGGAATATCGACCGTCCGGTTTCGAGAAGAGTAAGCGCACGGCGTGCGATCTTTTCCTTTGCGCCGGCATTTTCATGAAGGCGCAGACTGAATGCGTCCTCCATCGAGGTGGTTATGAACTTCATGGAGCGCGCGCCGCCGCGCACCTTTATTGCCTCGCCCTGTTTTTCAAAATATTCGATATCGCGGCGCAGGGTCATGCTTGAAACATCCGGGAACATTGCCTCAAGATCATGCAGGGAGATAAACGGCTTTGCCTGAAGAAGCTCTCTAATTTTATTTCTTCTGAGTGAGCTCATATTCCGACCGTCCTTTCATTCCGCCGGCACCGGCGGTGTTTATTTTAACAAAATCAATGTAATTATATCACACAACATCACAGTTGTCAATCATAAAAACCAATAAAAATGTAAATAATCCGCTCTCACGGCTGCTTTTCTGCCGTAAGAGCGGATTTGCATTTTCTTTGCATTCACACAGGCGTGTGCATGAAATTGTGCATTCCTTTTTGCACTGTCAGAGGTACTCCGGAGGGGTTTTTATCGGTCGGTTATCTGGAATTCTGCGTATGCGACATTGTTGGCTCCGAGGAAAACAACAGCGCGATACTCTCCCGGTCCCCATTCCCGATACATATCCGATTTTTTCAGCTTCAGATCCTGCGTCATGCACTGATCTTCCGACTCCCACTCTTTCATATACCCTCTCCACCCGGTATCGTAGAAGGCATCGTTAAAGACTTTTTCCGACATCGGGAGCAATTCCCATTTGTCGCCGTTCTTTTTTTCAAGAGCCGGATGACGGAAGCACCATATCGGCAGGTTCGGGGTCGCGGATGTGAGAGTCACAACGATCGTGTCGTCGCTGACCCGGTACTTTTCAGAGTCGGTCTTTGCCGTTATGTCGTCGCTCACAACATATCCGTCACCGTATTCCGGGTTAAGGAAGTCCGGGTAATACCCGGTGAAATTACTGTCGGGCAGACTGCCGCTCTGAGGCTTTTCTTCCCCGCAGGAGGAAAGGAGCGCAAGAACCGACAGAACCGCTGCCGACACTGTCAGGATTTTCCGAAATCTGATCATATTGTTTTCCCTCCGGATATTTTTTACTCGTTGGTTGAGCTGATTTTATTCGATATAAGCTGTACAGATACGGCGCGAATCTTACACCGACATTCAGATTCTTATTGTTCATTGAGGCAGTATGGATCCCCCATGCAACGTAGTTCACCGATGAAAGCGCCGAGCCGCTCATCCCTTCACGGGCGCTGCAGGTATGCTTTACTGTATATTCGGTCAGCTTGTTCATAACGCCGCTGCTTTTGTACTGATGGAACATCTCACCGGGATAGTTGACGTGATCACCGGGGCAGCCGGACAGGATTATCTCCTTGTTCTTCGGCACGTCATAAGAGCTCATACCGTATGTTCCTGTAATCGTTTTCCCGATTGCGGTAAACAGCGTGACATAGCACCAGTCGAACTCTTTGTCGGAGGCACCGCTTGTGGTTACAAAGTTTGACGACAGAACCCACTTCTGGGGATGATAGTAGTCGGTCTCGTCAAGTATCTGTCTGAAGTTTGTCATGTTCTTATCGAACCTGGTGAATATCCTTATTTCGTGGGGATACATCTTTTTTTCTTCATCCCAGAAAACGTGTCCGGCAGTTACAATGACCTTCTGACCGACCATAAATCCGGTCGAGATGGTGTAATACATTCCCGCGTCGGTTTTCCAGCAGCCGAGGATGAGCGTGTTCTTGCAATAAGGCAAATCCCTCACAATCGTGACACGGTTCCAGGGGCTTCCGGTAATGATCTTGTCAGGCGACACCTCTCCGCTTTCTCCGACGGAGCCGGTCATGGATTCATCCGATTTCATCCAGTCGGGATCCGTCGGCTCGAAATAGTATCCTCCGCTTACGGAATCGTACTTTGAGACCGAATTGACCGCCCCGCTGGAATACTGCGGATCAAGGTCGGCAAGCGTGAAATTCGTGTCCTTTCCGGTCACGGTATCATGCTCGATGAAGGTAAGCTCTTCATCTCCGGGATCAGGTTGGAGCTTGTCGATTGCCGCTGTCGGCAGCAGCATCGTGCCGCAGACAAATAAAGCGGTAAGGCATAGGGTTGTTTTTTCATTGCGTATTTTCCTTTCGGTTTGAATTGATTTGCGCTTTTTTAATCGAAGGCTTATTATACAATAAGTTCCATTATTTGTCAACCCATATTTACAATATTTTTTCTTGTTTTTCTAAATACGTCTTTTGCAGGCAAATCAGACAGCCGGCTCGCACATACGACATTAAAAAGGCAGTTAAAAACCCGTGACGAGTCTTTAACTGCCCTTTTCATGCTGTAATAATATCAGATTCAGGCTTCGGCGGGAACATCCTCTCCGGCTTCCGGTTCTGTCTGCCGGTACTCGATGTACCCGACATTGTCGGAAGCGTCCGCTGCACTGCACATTTCGCCGTAAACCCCATCGCGGAGCTTTTTCCTCGCCTCGCGGGGGCTGAGCGTGGAATCGGGATATACCGGCTCGCACACCCGGACGGTTATCAGCGGATAAAGAAACCGTAAAAACCGTCTTTCACGGTATGTGACCACAAAAGGCACGACCGGAAGACGGTGCTTCACCGGATAAGTGAAGGAATCGTCGCGGAACGGTCGTATGAAATTGCAGAACGGCCAGATATGTGCCTCCGGATAAACCGTTATCACCCGGCGCCTTTTGAGAAGGTCACCTATCGCCGAGTTGAAGTTGACCGCCCCTCTCACCGTTGTGGGAAGCGGCACTGCACCGAGCATCGGTGTCAGAAACCTGACGACCGGGATCGACACCGTCTCCTGAGAGGTGATGATATGGCTCTTCTTCGGGAATGATATAAGCGACGGGATAAATGCATCGGCGATGTTCTGCGTGTGATTTCCGTACAGGAAATACCCTCCCTTTATCTTCCGCGCGGCACGGCGGTTCTTTATCCTTATCCCGAATGCCAGCCGCAGATAGATAATCACAAGCGGCGTTGCAATGCACCGGTAAACGGCAAATTCGGAAAGACCGTAAAGAATACCCTTATGGCGATAGCGGTAATGCTCATCGACCTCACACTTCTTTATCTTTCCGTTCGTCGCGGCGAAATCGTCATTCAGCGGATCGCTGTAAAATACCGTTTTCTTCTTCACTGCCGTGTACCCTTCCTTCTGCGGCGTCGCGGAGCATCTTCTCCATCCCGTCCATGCAGGCATCCTGATCAAACTGCTTTGCGTATCCGAGATACCTTCCGCGGCAGGCTTCCTTTTCCTCCGGATGCTCTATCCAGAAATCTATCTTTCCGGCAAGCGACATGGGGTCGCCGTGTCGGAACAGATTGTCCTCACCGAGGGCAAAGAACCGCGTCGCACTCCTCGGCGAATCGGCAATGACCGGGACAAGACCGCAGGTGATCGCTTCAAGGCAGGATATCGCCTCAATCTCGATCTCGGCGGGATGAACGTAAAGGTCGGCATAATTCAGCACGTCAAGCATCTCCTCGCGGCTGAAAAACCGGAACAGCGGCTGATTTTTCAGCTTCTTTGCCGCATACCCCCCAAGCTCCTCCTTAAGAGGTCCGTCGCCGGCGAAAATCAGCTGTATCCTGTCGGCATACTTCGATTCCGCGGCAGCATCGATAAGAACCCTGTGCGACTTTTCCTTGCTGTACCGTCCGGTAAAGAGAATGACGAATCTGTCCCTGAAATTCTCCGGCTTTTCGGTCGGGCGGCGGACAAAACGCTTGTTGACGCCGTTTGATATGACGTAAGCGTTGGTTTTCGCGCCGACAGCCTCTTCAAACGTCTCCTTTATGAACCGGGTCGGATAATGCACGGCGGCACAGTAGCGGTATACCTTCTTGTAGAAGAATCTGTAAACGTCGTTGTTGAAGTGTCTGGCATTCATGAGGAAGAGGTGAGCGGACAGATTCTCCGCCTGACAGTGGAAGCTTGCGGTAAGCGGAATTCCAAGCTCCCGCGCTATCTTCACTGATGCCCACGACATCATGAACGGCACAAGGAGGTGAACAACATCCGCCCCCTCTATCGCACGGCGCAGAGCGTCCTCGTCGGCTTTGGCTATCGTCACGCCGTTCTTTTCGACGTAATTATCAAAGATCCCGAAGCTGCGTTTCGGCATGACAACGTAGCCCTCAAGCCCTTTTTTGTCCTCGTCGGGACAGACAACGGTTACATCGTGACCCTTGCTTTTCAGCGAGCGTATCAGGTTCATTGCCGCAATGGTCGTGCCGTTGTTTTCTCTTCCGAGAACGTCGCAGATGATTGTTATCTTCATGTCAGAACTCCGATCGGTAAAAGTTATTTTTATAACCATTCTATCAGATAACATTTTACCGCAAACCGTACAATAAGTCAAGGGGGTAACCGAATAATAAACGAAAAGCCGTTTTTTCGCCATGAATCGCGGATTTCTCCTTCAAAAAAAGCCCCTTCGGGATGAAGGAGCTTTTTTGAGAATCAAATGAGATTATTATCTGCCGGCATTCTGAGCTGCGCCGAAACGTTTGCAAGTGTTTTCAAATTGCGAAATTGGCGTTTCGCCGTCGATCACCGTCATCTTTTCGGATTCCAGCCATCCGTAGCAGATGCGCGAGGATGAATCGGCTGTTTTGTGTTCTTCATCCCCGACCCGTAAGGAAAATCCGCCTCCGATAACAATCACCTCTGTACCGTCGCAGATTGCTATATCGGTAACCGTACCTTTCCACACCGTTTTCTGAGAAAGGAACTCGCCCATACCGGAGTAACCGGTTTTCATAACAAGCATAACGGGCGAGAGATTCAATTCTTCCCAAATGACAACAAGCGTTTTGTCCGTCTGCATATACCGGTAGTAAACCGCTCCGTCCGAAAATCCGTCAAGTGTGATCTCAACTGTTTTACCGACAAGATCCCGCGGTGCGCGTTTCAGATACTTTGTATCGACAATCGTTCCGGGAGAATCTGTCCCGGTTTCCGTCTCAAGTGCCGGAAGGGCATTTTCGGAAATACTTCTGAACATATGCCCAAGACTATCTGTAAGCACCTCGGTTTTCTCAGAATCGTCAGACAGATCCGGATCGCCTTGCTGTCTTTTCAGCATACATGATGCCAGTAACAGAATTGCACAGAAAAAAAACGAAACCAACGCAATATGCTTTTTCACCATATCATCCTCCATCAATATTATCCTGCCATCAGTCGGTTACTTTCGGAAATGTAACCGCATCGGATGAAATTCAATTGTATATTCCCGAACAAAAATTACTGTGATGCTTCACTTGTAATTCTTAAGATAATCCACCTGCGCCCGTGACAGGTGTCTCCATGTTCCGGGCTTGAGGTTTCCGAGGGTTATCGTGCCTATCGCGGTTCTTTTCAGGCTCTTTATCTCAAGCCCGGTCTGCTCGCACATCTTTCTTATCTGCCGGTTGCGCCCCTCGAAAAGCGTCACGCCGAGGGTCGTTTCCTCGTCCTTCATGGAGATTATCCTGACGACCGCAGGCTGAATTTCATATCCGTCTATGCTCATCGGGGAATTCAGCCTGAAAAGCTGCTTTTCGGTTATCTTACCCTTGACCTTTACCGTGTAGAGCTTCGGTATATGGTGGCTCGGGTGCATCAGCTTGTTCGCAAGCGCCCCGTCGTTCGTCAGAAGGAGCAGCCCCTCCGATTCAAGGTCAAGCCGACCGCAGGGATACACCCGGCAGCCGACGTCGGCGACAAGAGACGCCACGCACTTTCTGCCAAGCTCGTCGTTCATCGTCGTGACGTACCCTTTCGGCTTGTTCAGCATTATATAGATATATCTCGTGTCGGCGGCTCTCACAACCGGCTTGCCGAGATATTCAACCGTATCGATGCCGGGGACGATCTTTCTTCCCTGCTCCACCCTTTCGCCGTTGACCTTTATCCGTCCGGCAAGTATCTCTTCCTCCGCCTTTCTGCGCGACATAAGCCCGCAGTCGGCAATGTATTTCTGTACTCTGATTTCGTTATCCATCGTTTTTCCGTCCCAGGCAGTGTATCAGTACCCGAGGATATCCTTTATCCGTTCAAAAAAGGTTTTTTTCGTCTTTTTCATCTCAACGTCCCCGTCGGCATAAAGCTCACATGAGGCAATCTCGGTGTCGCCGTCATAGAAAACAGCCCTGCCGACAGCCGCCCCCGCCCTCACGGGAGCATAGAGAAAATGCGGCATCTCTATCACCGTCCGCAGACTGTGCGCGCCCTTAACAAGGTCAGTCGAAACCGCCCCGTCGGAATGATATCCGACAGTCTCCGAAAGCCCTCCGGTGACGGAAACGGTTCCGGCAACGCCATTTTCCCCGGTAAGCGGCACTCTTTCGATCATCGAAAAGCCGTAATCAAGCATTTTCCGGTGGTCAAGCCAGTCGTCCGGATCGTTCAGAGTGACCGCAATAAGCATCACCCCGTTCCGCTCCGCGGCTGTGACAAGACATCTGCCGCTTTTCTTCGTGAACCCGGTCTTAACGCCAATCGCGCCGTCGTATGATTTCAGCAGACGGTTGTGATTGACAAGAAGACGCGAGCCTTCGCCGTCCTTCATAGGTATCACCGAACGGTAGGTCGATACGATCCTCCGGAACGTTTCGTTCTTCATCGCAAACGCGGTGAGCACGGCAAGATCGCGCGCCGTCGTATAGTGATTCTCGGCGTCAAGCCCGTGCGGATTCTCAAACGACGTGCGGGAAAGCCCCAGCTCCTCCGCTCTCCTGTTCATCAGCACGGCAAAATCCCCGACAGACCCGGCGATACCGATTGCAATGGCTGTCGCGGCATCGTTCGCGCTCTCAAGCATCATGGCAAGGACAAGCTCCTCCACCGTCAGCTTCTCGTCCCTGTAGAGATATACCGACGAGCCCTCAACTCCGACCGCCTTTTCCGGAACCGTGACGGTCTCCTTCAGGTCGCACCTCTCAACGGCAATGAGCGCGGTCATTATCTTCGTGGTGCTTGCCATAGGCCGCTCGGTATCGGCGTCCTTTTCAAAAATGACCCGCCCGCTTCCCGCATCAAGCAGCAGAGCCGACGACGCGGAAACGGAAGGCACACCCTCCGCCCGGACAGCCGCGGCTCCCGCAAACATTATCCCCGCCATAAGCACGGCGGAAAGTCTTTTTATCAGCTTTTTCGGTGTTTTCATATACAGTCCTCCGGTTTTTTCTTCGGAAACAGTATATGAACCGCGCCCTTCAGGTATTACTGACCGGTTCTCAGTCCTTCTCTGCGAGATTTTCGATCTCTGACTTCAGCCTGTCGTCGTCAAGACCGTCCTCCGGCTTCTTTTTCTTCGAGAAGATCTCCTTGAAGCGCGCAACAATATCCGGTGCCTTCTCGGCGAACGACGAAACCGAATCGACAACTCCGACAGCCGGAGGGACCGACGCGGGATTTGTGATGTTCAGCATCGACACATTTCCGTCCCGGCTGACGACAAGGAAGCACACCGGCACCACCGAAACACCTGTGCCGCCGCCTCCGCCGAAGCACGGAGCAGGTGTTTTTGCCGGCATTTTCGGATTCTGCGCCGGCTGATCCTTCTTATCCCCGTTCTTCGGGAGATAGTCAAGTCCCCCGGAGGCAAATCCCACCGAAATCTTTGAGACAGGTATTATCACCGTCCCGTTGTTTGTCGTGATGGGATCGCCGACCACCGTTCCGGAATCCGCGATCGTCCTTATGCTCTCAAGAGAAGAGCTTATCATTTCGCTCAGTTTGCTGTCTGCCATATTCAACCTCCGTTTACCGCCATTGCGGGTTTTTTACCGTTTCCGGGAGCGGCTTCCGCCGTCTCTCCGTCTTTATCATTTTCGTCTTTTCCGCCGTTATCTTTCTTTTCCGGCTTCGGCTTGTCAACGCTTATATATCCCTTCAGTGCCGTGAAAAGCACCGAGATTATCTGCCACACTCGGATCTTCATCGAAATATCAAGCACGATACTGCTCTTTCCCGAAAGCCAGTCAACTCCGACCGCGATGTACGGTGCCTCTCCGCGGTATTTCGTTTTCAGGGTGTTGTCGGCAAGCTCTTTTATATACGCGGCAGTCTGAACCGCATATCCGTATGTCAGCGCGATCTTCGCCGGGTCGTCGCCGGAAACGGTTATGTCGATCTTCCGCACGGTTATCACAAGATATTTCCCGAACTTTTTCACCGCCGCAAGCAGTGCAGTCCTTGCAAGCTCAAGATAATAATGAACCTCATCCCGGAAAGCCGGCTTTTTCTCCGGCTCTTTCGGGGCTTTTTTGGCTTTTTTTGCCTTTTTTCTGTCCTTTTCGGCTCTCTTCTTCGCCTGCTTCAGCTGTTTTTTCTCCTCGCGGAGCCTCATCCTCCGGAAATTCTTAATTCTGAAATTCCGCAGCTTCGGTTTTTTCTCTTTTTTCGGGAACAGCCGTAATCTGAAGAACAGAATCTTAAGCGTGCAGGTCATGTCCCCGTCGGCTTTCAGAATGACCGTTATGCCGGTCATCGCAGCAAGCAGGATCAGCGCGATCACTGCAAGAATTATCATCAGCGCGGTCATTCCTTCACCTCCGTCATAAATAATAAGACTCCGTCAGCCGCCCTCCGGCATTGCAGGTGCATCCGGAGATTCCGGTTCTGTTTCCGTCTCCTCCGCGCGGCTCGTCACCGCATCAAGCACCTCGCTCTTCGGAAGCTCGTCAAGCGAACCGAGTCCGAAGCACCTCAAAAACGTGTCGGTCGTGCCGTAAAGGTTCGGCTTTCCCGGAACGTCAAGCCTTCCCGTGACCTCGATAAGCTGCTTCTCGCCGAGTGTCGTCACGGCATAGGAGCTGTCAACGCCCCTCACCTGTTCGATGAACGCCTTTGTCACCGGCTGATTGTACGCGATTATAGCCAGCACCTCAAGCGCGGAGTTCGACAGCGCGCCGCCGCTTCTCATTCCGAGAATCGATTTTACCTGTTTTTCATACTCCTCGTTCGAGCAGAGCTGACAGGAATCGGAGAACATGACAAGCCTGATCCCCCGCCCCTTGTATTCAAACGCCTTTGACCGCAGAAGCTCAAGCAGGTCATCATGGCTCAGCCCGAGGACCTCCTCAAGCCTCTCGAATTTTACCGGAAATCCCGCGGCAAACAGCGCCGCCTCGATCACCGGGACATATTCTTCGTTCTTCATACCGCAACTCCCTCTCTCGGATGTGTCAGATTCAGTGTAAGCAGCACCCTTCCGTCAAGGGTGTCCATCGTTACCCTCTGCACCTTGAGAAGCTCAAGAGTCGCGGAAAAAATCGCGATAAGCTCCGACCTTGAGTGCGCGGTCATGAGAATATCCTCGAAATCCATAGTGCCGTTCTTTCTCAGCAGGCGCATGACGGTGAATATCTTCGCCGAGACCGGAACGATCTTCGCCGAAAGAAGCCGCTGTATCGCCAGCTCCGACTCTCTTGCAAGGTCAGGAAGACGGCTGTTCCGGCTGAGGACACGACCGAGTGCCTTTTCAAGAAGCGAAAGCTCGATATGCTCCGGCAGGTCAGAACGGGTGTCAAGCACCTCCGGCTCCTTTGCGATACGCCCGGCATAGATCCCGTACTGATCCGACAGGAATGCCGCCGCCTCCTTTGCACGTTTGTACTCGATAAGTGCTCTTGCCAGCGCGGCTCTCGGGTCTTCCTCGTCCTTCTCTTCAGTCTCCGGTCTGGGAAGGAGCATACGGCTTTTTATCAGCATAAGCTCTGCCGCCATGACGATGAACTCTCCGGCTATCTCCATGTCCATCTGCCGCATTTGCTCAATATATTCCATGTACTGATCAAGTATCAGCGCGATCGGAATATCGTAAATATCGACCTTGTTCTTTGCGATAAGCGAAAGAAGCAGGTCAAGCGGTCCCTCAAAGACCTCCAGCCTGAAATTAAGGTCACTCACAGAAACGGTACCAGCCTTATTACAAAGTCAAACGCCGACAGCACTCCGTCGGACACAGCGGAGATCACGGGAGTAAGGATACCGGTGGCAAGCAGGACAAGCATGACAATCATGATGACCCGCTCGTATCTCATGACCGAGAAATACCACTTGTCGGGAAGCAGGAAATAAAATATCCTCGACCCGTCAAACGGCGGTACCGGTATCAGGTTGAACACGGCAAGATATGCGTTCATCTGAGAAAAAATAATCAGGAATAATGCGACAACGTCCAAAATTCCGTAAATGTTTCCGATGTAGTTACCGTGAGACAGATATCCCCCCAATTTCGTCACCGCATTCAGTATCCGGTAACAGAGAATCCCGGCAAACGACAGTATCAGGTTCGACGCCGGACCCGCAAGACCGGTCAGAGCCATTCCCTTTTTCGGATTTCTGAAATTCCGCACATCGACCGGCACCGGCTTTGCCCATCCGATGCCGAAAGCGATCATCGAAAGCGTTCCGACAAGGTCAAGGTGGCGGAACGGATTGAGCGTCAGTCTCCCGTGCCATCTCGCCGTGCTGTCGCCGAGCTTATCCGCCGCCCATGCGTGGGCAAATTCATGAAACGACAGCGAAAACAGCACTATCGGAACCGACACAAGCAGCGAAACCAGTGTCCAGACCGAAAAATCACCACTCAGTATATCTAAAAGCACTTCTCTGCGCTCCTTTCAGACCTGTCAACCCACATAAACATATAACTTATAACTTATTATTATCCCTTTTTCAAAAGTTCTTGGAGTTCTCAGAACCTTCTTTCAAGAAGGTTCTGAGCGGGTCCGGGCAGCGCCCGGATTACTTAATTCAAAAAATCGAAAACGGTTTTCAGCACCTCGTCCCGCCCCGCCTTTGACAGCGCGGAAAAGGGTATGACCTTCGCTCCGAGCTTTTCAAGTTCCGTAAGCGCAAGCGCATAATCGGTGCGGTTCAGCTTGTCCGACTTCGTGGCAACGATAACATAATCGCTCTCCGTCGCGTCAAGCCAGTCAAGCATCATGAAATCATCGGAGGTCGGTCCCGCCTTCATGTCGATAAGCTGGAGGACAAGCCGCCTGTCGCATTCGGAATGCAGAAAGGAATCCGTCAGCTGCGACCAGCGTTTTTTATCCTGCGGCGCGCGCTTTGCATAGCCGTAGCCGGGGATATCGACAAAAAACACCTTCCCGTCAACGTCATAGAAATTGACGGTTATCGTCTTTCCGGGAGATGAGCTGACTCTGGCAAGCGACCTTCTGCCGAGAAGCGCGTTTATCAGCGAGCTTTTCCCGACATTTGACCGTCCGGAAAAAACGATCTGCGGCTTCCTCCCGTCGGGAAACTGCGCGGCAAGACCGGCTGTCACCGCAAGGGAGGAATTCTGTATGTTGATCTTCATATCTGCCCTGTCCGTTTATCTCATGATCGCGGCTTTCAGCACCTGATCGACGTTTGAGCAGGGGATGAACTCAAGGTTCTCTCTGACAAGCGGGTCGATCTCGCTGAGGTCGCGCTGATTTTCGCTCGGAATGCAGACGGTATGCACTCCCGCCTTGTATGCCGCCATTGTTTTTTCCTTAAGCCCGCCGATGGCAAGCACCCTGCCCCTCAGCGTGACCTCTCCGGTCATTGCAATATCGCGTCTGACCGGCTTTCCGGAAAGCTCGCTTGCAAGTGCGGTAATGATCGTGACCCCGGCAGAGGGTCCGTCCTTCGGCACAGCCCCCTCCGGAACGTGGATATGTATGTCCTTGGTCTTATAGAACTCCGAATCAATGCCAAGCTCCTCGGAGTGTGACCTGATATAGGTGATAGCCGCCTTTGCCGACTCCTTCATGACGTCGCCGAGAGAACCGGTAAGCTCCACCTTCCCGCTTCCCGGCATAGCCGCCGCCTCTACCCGGAGAAGGTCGCCTCCGACCTCGGTATAGGCAAGCCCGTTCACCACGCCGACCTCGTTGTCGCTGTAGATCTTATCCGGCAGTATCTTTCTGACACCGAGGTAGTCCTTTACGTTTTCCGCCTTTACGGTGACCGACTTCAGTCCCTGCCCGACGATGTTTTTCGCCGCCTTCCGGCAGACCGAGGCGATCTCTCTTTCAAGATTGCGGACTCCCGCCTCTCTTGTGTAAAAATCGATTATCTCAAGAACCGCATCTTCCTTTATCCTGAGCATCCGCTTGTTCAGCCCGTGACGCTTAAGCTGCTTCGGTATCAGATGATCCTTTGCGATAGCCAGCTTTTCGTGGCGGGTGTAGATCTTCAGCTCGATTATCTCCATTCTGTCGGCAAGCGGGCGCGGAATGTTTTCCATGTCGTTCGCCGTCGCGATGAAGAGGCAGTCGGAAAGATCGACCGGAAGCTCGACAAAATGGTCGCGGAACGCCTTGTTCTGTTCGGCATCAAGCACCTCAAGCAGAGCCGACGCCGGATCTCCGTGCGCATCTCTTGTCAGCTTGTCGATCTCGTCAAGCAGTATGACGGGATTCATGGTTCCCGCCTGATTTATCGCCGTGACTATGCGCCCCGGCATTGCGGCGATATATGTCTTTCTGTGTCCGCGGATATCAGCCTCGTCACGGACGCCGCCGAGGGAAACGCGCACGTATTTTCTCTTCAGCGCGCGCGCGACCGACGCTCCGATGGAGGTTTTACCGGTTCCGGGAGGTCCGACAAGACAGAGTACCTGATTCTTAAGCTCCGGATTCAGCTGCTTTACCGCGATGAATTCAAGAATTCTCTCCTTCACCCTGTCAAGCCCGTCGTGATCCTCGTCAAGTATCTTCTTTGCCGCGGCAACGTCGATCCTGTCCTTTGATTTAACTCCCCACGGAAGCTCAAGGCACAGGTCAAGATAGTTTCTCATGACACTGCTCTCGGCTGAGGTATACGGGGTCTTTGCCAGCTTCTTTACTTCCTTCACCAGCTTCTCCCTGACCTCGTCGGGAAGGTTTGCGGCGGCGATTTTTGAGTTGTATTCAACGATCTCCTCGTCCTCTTCCTCCTCATTCTCGCCAAGCTCGTCACGTATTGCCCGCAGCTGCTCCTTCAGGTAATAATCCCTCTGATTTGCATCAAGCTGGGCGCGCACCTTCTTGTGGATATTCATCTCGGTGCGGAGAATGTCCGATTCGCGCTCCATAAGCAGGCAGACAAGCTCTGCGCGGCGCATCGGATCGAACTCCTCAAGCACCATCTGCTTGTCAACATAATTCATAAGCACGCTTCCGGCGATAAAATCGGCAAGCAGTCCGGGATCGGAAAGCGATTTTATCGCGGTGACAAGCTCGTTTGACGGCTTCGGCATGAGCTTTGAAAAGGAATCAAAGGTGTTTCTCATCTCGGCGACAAGTGCCTCTGCCTTCACGCTGTTTTTATCAGCAAGCCGCAGATCCTTCCCTATGACATCCGCTGTAATAATGCTGTCGTCAATTGTCAGATTCTCCGCGGTTGCACGGCAGATACCGGCGGCAAACACCTTGAGATTGCCCTCCGGCAGCTTTACCGTCTGCTTTATCTTCACAACCGTTCCGACGGAGTAGAGATTTTCCTCCGTCGTCCCGGTCAGGGACAGGTCTCTGAGCGAGACGATGAAGATAACACCGTCGTTCTTTTCGGCTTCAAGGCAGACCCCGGCATCTGCTTCGTCAGCCACCTCAAATGTAAGCGGAATTGCCGGAAAGGCGATAAGCCCCCGCATCGCAAGCGCCGGAAGGTGCATCCTTTCGGCTTTTTCTATATATTTCGGCATAAAAATCGTGATCCTTTCAGGGAGCGGCGGTTGACTCCCACGCAGTCCGCCTACCGGAGTGATTCATCCCGGTACATATCCGCAAAATCGCAGATCGTCCGGCACATTCCGAAATTCTCCGGTTCTGATTATTGTAGCATATATTATTAAATTAATCAATTACAAATATTAAAAATACTGTTAAGGCAGGCACAGCATCAGATCCTGCACCTTATCGCTTCAACCGAAAGCGCTTTTCCCGTCGCGGTGTCGCAGGTATAGAGCGCACCCTCAAGAAACGTCGCCGCCCCCTCCGGGTTCTCGAATCTCACAGGCATATGTGTGCGGAGCCTTTCGATAACGCACTCCTTTTTCACCCCGAGAACCGAGTTTTCCGCGCCGCACATTCCGAGGTCGGTTATATACCCCGTCCCGCCGGGAAGCACCCTTGCGTCGGAGGTCTGAACGTGCGTGTGCGTGCCGCATATCGCGCTTATCCTTCCGTCAAAGTAATAGGCAAGCGCCAGCTTTTCCGATGTCGCCTCGGCATGGATGTCAAGGAATGAAATGCAGTACTCCCCCGCATTTTCGGCAAGCATCTTCTCAACCGCCTCAAACGGGCAGGCAAGCGGCTCCATGAACACCGTTCCGAGGACATTCATGACAAGCACCCTTGTCCCGCAGCTGTCATAAACAACAAATCCCTTTCCCGGCGTCCCCGAAGGATAATTCGCCGGCCGGAGAACAAACCGGTTGCCGTCGATGTAATCCTGCATCCCGTGCTTCTGCCAGATGTGGTTCCCGGAGGTCAGCACGTCGATCCCGGACGAAAGAAGGCTCTCCGCCGTGACCCGGTCAAGCCCGTTTCCTCTCGCCGCATTTTCGCCGTTGGCTATGACAAGATCGGCGCGGTATTCGTTTCTCAGCCTGCCGACAGCCCGGCATACCCTGTCTGTCGATTCTGCCCCGACTATATCTCCGATCGCAAGTATTCTGTATTCTGCCACTTTCAGCCCTCCGGTCGCGGAACAACATTTCCCACAATAATTATACCGCCTGACCGCGCTTATGTCAATAAAAAAAAACACAGAGGGCGGCAAAAACTCAAAATGAGATTCTACCGCCCTGATGATACCGCCCTCCCGCGGACGGGAAAAGGCAGCTATATTTATCGGATCGCTTTCATTGACGGCTCCCGCCGGCAGACGGCGGAAGAGAGAGCTTTTCAGATCACTTGCCGTGACCGGCAGCCTCGCGGGCGATCATTGCACTGTACACCGAGCTCTGCTCGGCAGACGGAAAAATCACCTCGGCAGAATTGCCCGTGCCTTTCGGTTTATACCAGACCGAGACAGTCATCTCCGCTCCGTCGGGACCCAGACCGACAGCAAATGTTCGTTTTTTCATTATAGCACAGTTTTTACACCGCGAAAGTATCGCGATGTAAACTTCCTTTCATAGTAAGTCCGTTATTTATTCAGCACACCGATCCACCGCAATTGTAAGACCGATGTGCGCTGATTCTGAATCTGAATATGAAAGCAGCTTTGCGATTGGTATGAGCACATCTCTGCTGTCACCTCCGGCGTCAGATGGCATTGTATCCCTCTGAAAACAGTATATCAGATAAATTGCCTGATGTCAAAAATAAATAATAATTTCGACCATTTGTACAAATTATCAACCAGCTATTTGTGCACAATGACGAATCAGGTCTGAGCTTTGGCAGGTGACTGCGAAATCAATCAGGGCGATGCGGTTTTTCGCCAGTTTTTTGAAATAGTATTCACTCCCGCACCGATAAGCAGTATCTCCATGCAGGAATATAGCCACAGCATGACAATTATCACGGAAGCAAGACTGCCGTAGATATACGAATAATCGGCAAAATGCTCGATATAAAACTCAAAAAAACGCGAATAAACAAACCACCCGACCGCCGCAAACGCAGCCCCGCGCAGCCCGGAGAAAAAACCCGTCCCGGCTCCGGTTCTCACCCCCGAATACCCGCGGAAGGTCAGCGCAAAGACCGCAGTCAGAACGACAAGAAACGCTCCGCTGCTAAAGATTCTCAGAACCCCGGAAAAACCGTCCCGGATATGCGCCGTCACTGTGTCGCCGAATACCCAGACAAGAAGCGTCATCAGCACCGTCAGCATCCAAAGAAGCGTATAAGCCAGCCCGCGGAGAACGTATTTTACCGGATCAGCCTCCGGTTTCCCGCCGTAGACGTTCCGTATCCCCGCACCGATGCCCCGTATTCCCCGCGACGCCGACCACAGAAGGGTCACCGCGCTGACCGAAAGAAGCCGGATGTTCGATTTCTCCGACACCTCGTCAAGAACCGTTCCGGCAAGCGGGGCAAAGCTCTCCGGCACGGCGGAAATGATCCCGTCCTTGATCGCCCCGCCGTTTTCCGGAAGGATCCTTCCGACAACCGCAAGCAGGACAATAAGAAACGGGAATGCAGAGATGGTCATGAAAAAAGAAGCCTGAGCGGCATAGACTCTTATCCTGTACCGCTCAAGCCAGCTTCCGATTTTCTCCGTCAGGACGATCACCGCGTCGATGACGGGAATTTTTGTTCTGATCCGCATGGCTGTACGCACTCCTCCGGCGTACAGAAAGTATATGCAGATGTTAAATAAGTATTCGCACCGCGCCGTGAAGGCACTCGATCTCCGCGCGGCTTATGTTTCCGGCGAACTCTCCGTCGGTACACCATTCCGGCGCGGCGTCGCACTCGATGACGGCTTTTTTCGTCTGAACCATGATGATATTTTCGCCGTCGTACTTCTGACGCAGAAGCATTCCGACGGTTTTTGAGGTGTCTGCGGCATTTGACAGACCCTTTATCAGAAGTATCTCGAAAATCCCGTCGTCCAGCTTCACCTGCTCCGGCGGCAGGCGCAGAACCCCTCCCGCAGAGGTGGAATTCGTTACCGCGACAAGCGCATAATTGCCCTCAAAGCTCCCGCCGTCCCATGTCACCTTTGTGTGATAGGACTTTCCGAGGTCGGGAAGCTCCTTTGCTCCCTGAAGTATGTATGCAAGGTGACCTATTGCATTCTTGACCTTCTGATCGGCGGAAAAAGAGGCTTTTGTGAATATCCCGAACGAGGTTATGTAGGAAAAGTGCCGGCTGCCGTTGAGGCTTCCGACGTCAAGCTCCATCACCTTCCGGTTTGCGATGTCAAGCGCCGCCGCGTCGATCTTTTTCGGCAGACCGAGCGTTGTTGCAAAGTCGTTCGTTGAACCGCAGGGATAGTAGAGGAGAAGCGGCTTTTCGCTTATTCTGAGAAGCCCGGAAATCACCTCGTTAAGCGTACCGTCGCCGCCGCAGCAGACGACAAGATCGCATTCCCTTCCGTACCTCTCCGCAGCATCGGAGGCATCGCCGCGCGCCTTCGTCACGTATACCGCAGTTTCATAGTCCTGCCTTCCGAGGGAGGCAAGGAGATCGAGAATCCCGCTCTTTATCTTCATTTTCCCGGCAACCGGGTTGACAATCACCGCTGCTTTTTTCATAATTCCGAGTTTTCCCCTTCCGTCATATCCGAGAATGATATCATTCCGTATTATTATAGAGCTATTATATTGATTAGGATATCGTATTTTTCAAAAAAAGTGTAAATTTTCGCGTTACCCTATGGACATTTGCGCTTTAGTATAGTAAAATATATGTTATCTTATATTTTACGGAGCTTTGCCATGGCAGTTTACATACCGGACGGGTACAGATCCCTTCTCAACACAAGACAGACACAGATAGCGATAAAGAAGGTCAAGGACTTTTTCGAGCGCGACCTTGCGATACAGCTTGACCTTACCCGTGTTTCGGCGCCGCTTTTCGTCAGGCGCGATTCGGGTCTCAACGATACGCTGAACGGGGTGGAACGCCCGGTTTCCTTCGACATCAGGGGAATCGACGGCGAGTGCGAGATAGTTCACTCGCTTGCAAAGTGGAAGCGTTATGCCCTCAAGGAATACGGCTTTGAGCACGGCGAGGGGCTTTATACCGACATGAACGCCATCCGCCGTGACGAAGACACCGACAACGTACATTCGGCATTTGTCGACCAGTGGGACTGGGAGCGCATCATATCAAAGGAAGAGCGCACAGTCGAAACGCTGAAATCGACGGTGAAGAAGATATACGCCGCTCTCCGCCACACGGAAAAATATATCGCCGACGACTATGCCTTTGCCGAAAGGCTTCTGCCGGAAAAGATTACCTTCATCACCTCTCAGGAGCTGGAGGACATCTACCCCGGACTCACCCCGAAGGAGCGCGAGCTTGAGGCGGCGCGCCGCTGGGGTGCGGTCTTCGTCATGCAGATAGGCGGCACGCTGAGATCCGGCAAGCCGCACGACGGACGCGCCCCCGACTACGACGACTGGTCGCTCAACGGAGATATCATCGTCTATTACGAGATCCTCGACATGGCGCTTGAGCTTTCTTCGATGGGCATCCGCGTCGATGAAGAGGCTCTGAAAAAACAGCTCGAACTGCGCGGCTGTCCGGAAAGAGCATCCCTACCCTTCCACCGCGCCCTTCTTGCCGGAGAGCTTCCCTACACGATAGGCGGCGGCATCGGTCAGTCGAGAATCTGTATGTTCTTCCTGCACAAGGCGCATATCGGCGAGGTACAGGCTTCGGTCTGGGACGGCGAAACGGTAAGAAAATGCGCGGAAGCCGGCATTGTTCTGCTTTAAAGCGGTGGCGGCATGAGAAAAGCGATACTTTTCGACCTCGACGACACGCTTCTTGACTTTCACCGTTCCGAGCGTGATGCGATAAAAAAGACCCTTTCCTCCTTCGGCATCGAAGCCGACGACGCAATGATGGAATATTACAGCCGGGTCAACGATTCGCAGTGGAAGCTCCTTGAAAAAGGCGAGCTGACGCGGGATCAGGTGCTGACAAGGCGGTTTGAGATCTTCTATGCCGGAATCGGAAAACCGGGGATCGACCCGGACGAGACATGGCGCAGATATGAGCACAACCTGTCTGAAAGCTGGTACTACATCGGCGGCGCAGAGGAGCTTCTGTCGGAAATGTGCCGCGATTACGAGCTTTACATCGTGTCAAACGGCACGGCATCGGTTCAGGACGGAAGGATCGCCGCCTCCGGCATCGGAAAATACTTCAAAGACATCTTCATTTCACAGAGGATCGGCTTCAACAAGCCGGACAAACGCTTTTTCGACGCTGTCTTTGAGCAGCTTGACGGACTTGCCCGCAGCGAGGCGCTGATAATCGGCGACAGCCTTTCCTCCGACATAAAGGGCGGGAAGAACGCCGGGATAGCCACCCTCTGGTACAATCCGCACAACGGACGCGCCGACGGAGACATTCAGCCCGATTACGAGGTCACCTCCCTTGACATGATCCCCGTCGTTGCCGAAATGTTCTTCGATGGCAAAAGCGAATAAAACCAAGCCCCGCTTCCGTGAAAACACGGCGGCGGGGCTGTCTGATTTCAGATGATCAGCGGTTTCTTATCGCATCGATCGGCTTCTTCGCGGCGATCTTTCTGACCGGCAGGAAGGAGGCGATGAAGGCAACGCCGATACTTATAACAAGCAGGAGCGCCACCTGACGCAGTGAGAACGAGAGCAGTGTTATAAGGATCCCCGTGCTTCTGCGCAGATTTGCATTTATGACCGCCGTAACGGTTCCCGTCGCAATGGCGGAGAGAACAAAGTTCGTCATTGCTATAATAAAGCTCTCGGAGAAGAATATTCTGAAAACGTCGTTTGATCTGGCGCCGATCGCGCGGAGAATACCGATCTCCTGCTTCTTGTAGGCAATCGAGGTGCTGATGAAATTCGACAGCATAAGCGAGGCAAACACGGCAAATCCGATCCCGATATACAGGAACACCTTTGCAAGGACCGAAAGAACGCCGGTTATCGAATCAAGCTCGAATATCACCGGGCTGTTCACGGTATACAGCACATCCATGCTTTCGTCATATGAGGAAACAACTATCTTTCTGATGCCTGCGGCGGTTTCCGGCATACTTCCGATCGCGGTCGTGTAACTGCCGCTCTCGGTTCCGCAGAGGATCCCGGCTGTTTTCTCGTTGCAGACGACAAATGCGTTGATACCGTCGGAAACCGAAAGCGCCCCGGAATCTATCACCCCGACGACCTTAAGGTCAACATTCCGGTTCTCCTCGAACAGGAAGGGACTGAAATCCATGCTGTCCTTTCCGCGAAGAAACTCCGCCGCCTCCTCAGCCGATACGCCGTAGCTTTCTTTGCCGTCGCCCGTGCCGATGCGGAAATCTCCGTCCGATATAATGACCTCGCCGTCAGCCAGCCCGGTTTTTTCTCCGTCCAGCCAGATGACAGACGATGTGTCAACGGCATCGGGTGTGACAGCGGCATTAACCGTGACCGAGAGATAGCTTTTGTCTTCCCAGTACCCGTCGATGTAAAAATTGGTCTTGGACAGATCGAAGTTTACCTTTCTGAAGTTGTCAAGGAATCCGTCGGCGGTGAACAAAAGCCCTATCAGACCGTAGTCAAGCTCGGTATCGAACTCGTTCGAAAGAACATAATATCTGATAAGCTCCGCCGGCTCAAGGTTTTCCGTCGGCTCTCCGAGCACGGAGTAGCGTTCGCGGTCGAACCCGGTATCAATCACTGCCGTGACCGTTGCATCAAGCGCCCCCAGCCTGACGGTTTTTCCGAGAATATCCTCCGGCGCGCCGACCGTCATCTCCTCCGATGCCCCGTAAACACGGTATCCGCACCGGCGGAAGGTGTCGAAAAGGAACGAGGTTATCGCAATTTCGTTGTTATTTTCCGGATATCTTCCTGCGACGATGCGGCATCCGAGGCCGGAAACGGTTTTTTCCGTTCCGGTTATGATGCCGGTGGCGTTTCTGACATTGAGCGGAGCATTTTTCCCGCTTCCGAGGTTTTCGGAAAAGTCGAGGGTGTTTCCGTCCTTCCGGTTATACACTCCAGAGACCGCGATGCCTGTGCGGCGGGTTATCTCCTTCAGGTCGTCATCGGTCATTTTGTAGCCCTGCCGGTAATATGTGTCGTTTCCCGTCCCCTGTCTGACCTTTTTCCGGAATGACGCGTGTCTGACATTGCTGTCGATAAGGGATGCGGTACAGGCATTTATACGGTCATACGCCGCAAACGTGTCGGCGATCCCGAACAGCGTAAAGGCGACAAGCGACAGGAGTATTGTGACCGTCAGCCTTATCTTCTTGTGCTTCAGACTGCTTGCACCTATCCTGAACGCCGGTTTAAGCGGCAGGCGCGATTTTATCGGACGGAAAACAGCATCGGCATCGCCTGCGATCTTCGATTCGTCGGTTTTTCTGAAATTCTTTGCGTTTTCTTTTGAAACCGTAATCGCCGCCGCGCGGCCGGACGCTAAATTTCTTATATATTCGTTTATCGCAAGACGGTCCTCCTCGGTCAGCTGATACCCGGAGGGAAGGGTTACCGTGTCGCCCTCGTAGACCGGTTTTGCCTCGGTGCTCGCCGTTCCGTCGTATTCAACGTCGCTTATGACATGACCGTCGGCAAGCTCGATTATCCTGTCGGCATACTTCTCCGAAAAATCCCGGTCGTGCGAGACGATTATGACCAGCTTGTCGCAGGACAGACGCTTCAGGGTGTCGAAAACCTGCTTTCCGGTGTTGGAATCAAGCGCGCCTGTCGGCTCGTCCGCCATGATTATCTCCGGGTTCTTGACAAGTGCACGGGCAATCGCGACTCTCTGCTTCTGTCCGCCGGAAAGCTCGTTCGGGCGTCTTGAGCCGTAGCCGTCAAGATCGACCTCGTGAAGAATGCGGTTTATCTCCCCGTCATCCGCTCTTTTCCCCTGAAGCTCAAGCGCCAGCCCGATGTTCGCACCGACGGTGAACTCGTCAAGGATGTTGTACTCCTGAAAAATGAACCCCACATAGGCATTGCGGTAGGAGTCGAAATGCTGCTGACTGAAATTGCGGCTCGAAACTCCGTTTATGATTATCTCGCCGCCGTCTTTGTCGTAACGGTCAAGCCCGCCGAGAAGGTTGAGGAGCGTTGACTTCCCGCTTCCCGACTTTCCGAGCAGAAAGACCATGCCGCGGTCGGGAAATTTCAGGCTGACCCCGTCAAGCGCCTTTACCGGAACGCCTCTTTTCGGTTTATATGTCTTGCTTATTTTTACTGCTTCAAGCATTTCCGTTCTCCTTTACAGGGAAAAATCGCGGATTCATTATACCATTCCGCAAATCCGTTTGTCAACCCTTGGGAGAGATGTTGCGTTTTCTTAACAATTACTTATTGAAATAACCGGTACGGCGTGTTATAATATCCGTACATTATTCCCGCTGCCGGGAAAAAAGTCACTGTATCACAATCATTCGCAGAGCGGAGAAGAAATATGAAAGCAATAATCGGAATAGACGTCGGCGGAAGCACGACAAAGATAGTCGGCTTCGGCGAGGGCGGAAGGCTCATCGACCCGATGTCGGTCAAGGCAAACGACCCGATAACCGCGGTTTACGGCGCGTTCGGAAAATTCACCGACGAAAACCGGCTTGACCTTAAAAACATAGAGCGCATTGCCGTCACCGGAGTCGGCTCAACATACCTGACAAAGCCGCTGTACGAGATAGAATGCCGGCACGTCCCGGAATTCGACTGCATAGGGCTCGGCGGGCTTTACCTTTCGGGGCTTGACAGTGCCATCGTCGTCAGCATGGGCACCGGAACCGCGATAGTAAAAGCCGAGAGAGGAAAGCCCGTCGAATACCTCGGCGGCACCGGGATCGGCGGCGGTACGCTCATCGGGCTGTCAAAAAAAATGATCGGCGTCACCGACATCGGAAGCATTATGGAGCTTGCCTCGGCAGGCGACCTGCGCAACGTTGACCTCCGTGTCTGCGACATAACAAGAAAGGACATCCCCGGAATGTCGTCTGAGCTTACCGCCGCGAATTTCGGAAACCTGAGCGACCTTGCATCGAAAAACGACCTTGCCCTCGGACTTGTCAATATGATTTTTGAAAGCGTTGCAATGCTTGCCCTCTTCGCCGCAAGAGACAAGAAGATCGGAAAGATCGTCATGACCGGAAACATCACCACCATTCCGCAGGCAAAACCGATCTTTGAGGCACTCAACAGAACATTCGACGCAGAATATATCGTTCCGGAGAATTCGCAGTTCGCAACCGTTATCGGCGCGGCGCTCTCTCCGGTAAAGCCGTGAAAGGAAAGCAGATAATGAAGAACAAAATCCGTATCACAGCCGTGTTTCTCGCGGCACTGACGGCGGCAGGCATGGTCTCCTGCTCGAAAAAAGGCGGCAATAACGACGGAACGTCACAGCCGGTTTCCGTCACAACAGCCGCTCCCGCCCCGGTAACCTCCGATACCGGGACCCAGAACGATACCGAGGCTGACGGACTTGAGATAACCCCGCACATTGTGTGGGAGCAGTACACAGAGGGAGACGATCAGCTTATACTGTACTCGGCAAACTGCCCCGTTCTCAGCGGGAATCCTGAATGGAATCTTGAAAAGATAAATGCCGCGCTTGAAGAATACTGCAGGGATTACGCAAAGATATCCGATATCGACCGCGTGTCGGCGAAAGAGGATTATGACAATCTCGGCGACCGGTTCGAGAGCTATGAAAAATCCACAGACTATACCTGCTATGTAAAAGACGGGATTCTCTCCCTGAAGTACGACTCATACGAAAGCACCGGCGGTGCCGACGACCTCTGGGTGACAACCGCTCTCTGCTTTGACCTTAAGACCGGAGAACGCATCGACCTTGCCGCATTTCTCGGAAAAGATGCCGACTACGCAAAGCAGTATGCGGCAAGCGCCTTCTCGCTCCTGATAAAAACCGCCCCCGACAACTATTTCGACAACGCAGAGGCGGCTCTTCCGGAGCTTATCGACGGATATTGCTTCTACCTCAACGAAACCGGTCTTGTCCTGTTTCTCAACTCCTGCACGATAGCCCCCGACGCATTCGGACAGCAGACTGTAACGGTTGCATACGCAAATCTTCCGACATGACATCCGTAATAAAACCAGCGGGACCGGCACCGGCTCGGATCCCGCTGGTTTTTCTTTCAGAACGGTTTCATAAAAAAATCCTGACTTTTTGCTTTCCGGCTTTGCGGCGGAATTCACCGTTTCCGCCGCAAAAGCAGCTCCTGCGCACCGGCCTTTTTTCCGGGATTCAGCTGAGACACGACAATAGCGGCGAAAATAAGCACGCAGCCGACGATCTCCCGCACACCCATGGTTTCCTTCAGGATCAGCCATCCGGCAATTGCGGCAAAGACCGATTCAAGGCTCATCGTAAGCGTTGCCGTGGTCATGTCGGCATATTTCTGACCGATTATCTGAAGCGTATAGGCAACCGCGCTCGACAGAACACCGGTGTAGAGAAGCGGAAACGCGCAGTCGGCTATCGCGGACATCTGCGGAGTCTCGAAAATAAACATACAAGGCAGTGAAAGAAGAGTACAGACGGCAAACTGTATGAACGACATCTTTATGCAGTCAACCTCGCCGGAGTATCTGTCTATCGCAAGTATCTGAAGCGCAAAGAGAAATGCGCAGACAAGGGTCAGAAGGTCGCCCTTTCCCATTCCGCTCTCACCGCCCATGCAGAGCAGGTACATCCCTCCGGCACCGACCGCGATCCCCGCCCAGACGTTCAGCCCGGGGCGCTTTCCGAAAAGCATTCCGATAAGCGGCGCGATTATCATGTACATCGCGGTTATGAATGCAGATTTGCCCGATGTCGTGTACTGTATTCCCGTCTGCTGAAACGACGTTGCGGCAAAAAGAAACACTCCGGCAAGCACTCCGGCGGTGATCAGCTTTTTCTGACCGAAGCCAAGAAGCGGGAGCCCTTCCTTTTTCTTTCCGCGTTCCGAAAACAGGCTTACCGGAAGAAGCACGACAGCGGCAAGCAGAGAGCGGCAGAAGGTAAAGGTGAATGGCCCGACAAATTCCGTCCCTGTTCTCTGCGCAATGAATGCGGTTCCCCATATAAGCGCGGTCACCGCAAGGATCAGACAGCCCTTTATGTTGTTTTTCTTCACGAAGATCCCCCCTCGGGATGTAATAATAGAACAGTTTACCACATTCCGAGGGGGATTTCAATAGTTTTTATCAAAAAATCGCTCTGCCGTCAGTCAGAGGAGCCGAGGAGCGGCTTAAGCGAAGTCACAAGCTCCGCGACAGTTTCCGGCTTTGCGGCAGTGAGCGGCAGGCGCACCTCTCCGGAGCAGAAGCCGAGATGTGCCATCGCCGCCTTTACCGGTATCGGATTGCTCTCGGCAAACAGAGCGGTCATGAGGGGCAGAAGCTCGTAGTAAAGCCTTTCGCACTCGCCGTGCCGCCCCTCGAACCACAGGCGGCACAGCTCGTGAAGCTCAAGCGGAAGGAGGTTTGAGGCTACCGAGATCACGCCCTTTGCGCCGATCGACAGGAGCGGAAGGGTCAGGTCGTCGTTTCCGCTGTAAAGGTCGATATATTTCCCGTATCTGCCGATTATCCGCGCCGCCCGCGACACGCTGCCTGATGCTTCCTTTATCCCGCACACCGCGCCGGTTTTGCAAAGACTCTCAAGCACCGCGTCGGGGATGTCGCTTCCCGTCCGCGACGGAACGTTATACAGGATGAGCGGTCTGCCGCAGGACTCGGCGATCTTCAGAAAATGCCCGGTCATCCCGTCGGCGGTGGGGCGGTTGTAGTACGGCGCAACGGCAAGCACGGCGTCGGCTCCCTCCCGGCAGGCAAGACGCGACAGCCTTGCCGAGAACCCGGTGTCGTTGGTCCCGGTCCCGGCGATAACCGGGATCCTGCCGCCGACCTCCTCGCATACCGCAGAAACGCACCGCAGCTTTTCAAGCGCCGAGAGCGTCGGAGACTCTCCCGTAGTCCCGCACACCACAAGCGCGTCGGCTCCGTGGCTGACCTGATATCCCGCCAGACGCTTCAGTGCCCTGTAATCCACCCCTCCGTCACTGAACGGCGTGACAAGTGCGGTTGCCGCGCCTCTGAACAGTTCTTTTCGCATTTTGATGCAACTCCTTTCGGACTGAAATATATTCTCCGCCTCAACTTCACAAAAAATTTGTTTTCAGCGGTTGAAATCGGCGGTAATATGTAATATAATGATAGCTGCGCTTAAGACGCAATACCGATGTAAGAAAGCTTCAGACTGATGATAACAAATAAACTGACCGACACCGCGCTCACGACAAAGGACTTTTTCTATGACCTTCCGAAGGAGCTGATAGCACAGACTCCCGCCGAGCCGCGCGATTCCTCACGTCTTTTGGTCCTTCACAAGGATACCGGGGAGACGGAGCACAGAATATTCCGCGACATCATCGACTACCTGCACGAGGGCGACGTTCTTGTCATAAACGACAGCAAGGTCATCCCGGCAAGGCTGTACGGCGTGAAGGAGGACAGCGGGATCACCGTTGAGGTGGTGCTTCTCCGCTCCCGCGGGCTTGATGTATGGGAGACCCTCGTCCGCCCCGGCAGACGCTGCAGACCCGGTACTAAGATTATATTCGGTGACGGGCTTCTTCGTGCAGAGGTTCTTGAAACCGTCGAAGGTGGGAACCGGCTGCTGAAATTCGCATATGAGGGTGACAACATCTTCCACGTTCTCGACAAGGTCGGGCAGATGCCGCTCCCACCGTACATCACCGAAAAGCTGAAGGATAAAAACCGCTATCAGACAGTATATGCGAAAGAGGAAGGCTCCGCCGCCGCACCGACAGCGGGACTTCACTTCACCCCGGAGCTGCTTGAGAGAATAAAGGCAAAGGGCGTCGTCATCGCTCCGGTCATGCTTCATGTCGGTCTCGGCACCTTCCGCCCGGTCAAGGAGGACAGGATAGAGGAGCATGAGATGCACTCCGAGTTCATTTCGGTGTCAAAGGAAACTGCAGACCTCATCAACAACCGGAAGGGCAGAGTTTTTGCCGTCGGAACCACCTCCTGCCGCACGCTTGAAAGCGTATCTGACGAGAACGGTATTGTCCATCCGGTGACCGACGACACGAAGATATTCATCTACCCCGGTTACAGATTCAAGATAACCGACGCACTCATAACCAACTTCCACCTGCCGGAAAGCACCCTGCTCATGCTCGTTTCCGCGCTGACGAGCCGCGAAATGATGCTTAAGACCTACAATGAGGCAATAGACATGAAATACCGGTTCTTTTCGTTCGGGGATGCAATGCTGATACTGTGATCCCGAAAAAAGCAAAAATGAAGCCTTGTCATTGACAAAACGGCTGCAATGGTTTACAATAGTGATAAATTCAAAGCAGTCCTGTTTAAAAAACAGGCATCCGCATAAAGCATCAGGCAGCAGCTGCCGATAAAGGCATAAATAAGGAGACAGATAAATGACAAACACAATCCATATGCTTCCTTCCGCAACCGAGGGGCAGATGATGAGCATAATACTCACCACCGCAGAGGGTGGGCTGATCCTCATCGACGGAGGACGCAGAGAAGACGCAGCTCCGCTTCTTGATTACCTGAAGAAGCTGACCGGCTCCGCAAAGCCGCATATCGATGCGATATGGTTCACCCATCCGCACTGCGACCATATCGGCGCATTTGTCGAAATGATTGAGAACCGTCGGGACGAATTCGACTTCGACGCGCTTTACTACTGCTTCCCGTCGGAATACTATTTGAGAAACGACCCGTCGGCGTCAGGCACGCTTCACGAATTCTATCGGTGTCTTCCGGTATTTGCGGAAAAAGCGCATATCATAAGCGACGGTGACAGGATATCTGTCGCAGGAGCCGATTTCAGGGTCTTCTACACCGTTGACACAGCCATAAGGCAAAACCGCTGCAACAATTCCTCCGCAGTTTTCAGAATCGAGGTCGGCGGAAAGAGCATCCTCATTACCGGCGACTGCGGAATCGAGGCAGGAAACAAGATAATTGCGGAATACGGCGACAAGATAAAGTCGGATATCTGCCAGATGGCACATCACGGTCAGTCCGGAGCGGATTTTGAGTTCTATAAAACCGTTTCTCCGTCGGTATGTCTCTGGTGCACCCCCGGATGGCTCTGGAACAACGACGTCGGCGGCGGCTTCAACACCCATGTCTGGCAGACCGTCACCGTGCGCGGGTGGATGGAGAGCCTCGGCGTGAGGAACAATTACGTCACAAAGGACGGAATTCAGGTTGTCAGCCTCTGAAAAAACAAAGCTGATCGCGATTGTCGGCCCGACAGCGTCCGGAAAGAGCGCGCTTGCGGCGGAAATCGCGAAGACAATCGGCGGGGAGATCGTCTCCTGCGACTCCATGCAGATATACCGCGGCATGGATATCGGGACTGCAAAGCCGACCGCCGGGGAAATGTCGGAGGTAAGGCACCATCTTATCGACGTCTGTGACCCGGAGCAGCCTTTTTCCTGCGCCGATTACAAGCCGCTTGCCGAAGGAGCGATTGCCGATATCACATCGCGCGGAAAAATCCCGGTTTTCTGCGGCGGGACCGGGCTTTATCTCGATTCGGTCATCTCAATACCGTCGTTTTCTCCCGAGGTTCCGGAGGGGATACGGGAAGAGCTCATGTCGCGCTCTCCGGAGGAGCTGTGGGACGAGCTTCTGCGTGTTGACCCGGAATCGGCTGAAAAGACGCATAAAAACAACGTGAAGCGCGTTGTCCGCGCTCTTGAGATATACCGCGGCACCGGGAAAACAAAAACAGAGTGGGACAGGCTGTCAAAAGAGACCGAGCCGCCGTATGATACGCTGATCATCGGGCTTGACTATCTTGACAGAGAGATACTGTACCGCAGGATCGGACAGCGGATCGGAGTCATGCTTGAGTCGGGACTTGTCGATGAGGTGAAAAGGCTCGGCCTTCCGCGCGGGTGCAACGCCGCTCAGGCGATAGGCTACAAGGAGATTTACCTTTATCTTGACGGAAAGGCGGAATACGGCGAGGCTATCGCTCTGCTTGAAAAGAACACAAGAAACTACGCAAAGCGTCAGCTGACGTGGTTCAGAAGAAACAAAAGCATTAAGTGGTTTTACCCCGACTCTCCCGGTGCGGAAAACAACCTCCGGGAGATAATGCGGGAAATAAACCGTCATCTGTATCCGGACGGGTAATAACATGGATGTTCAATATCTTAAAAATGTGCTGAAATACGCGGCGTCGGCTCTGCTGTCGGTAATACTGATAGCGTATATCCTTTACCATATGTCCGGCGGATTCAGCCAGGATATCGTCACCGAGACCGCGGCGCTGACGACAAAAGAGGAAACGCTTACAATCCGTTCCTCGATAATGCGGAACGAAAAGATACTGTACTCTCCCTTCAGCGGCGACATAAACTACCTGTTTTCCGACGGAGACAAGGTGGCTATCGGAACAAAGGTCGCGGAGGTATATCCCTCCGGCGGGGACGCGGAGATGCGGAAGAGCATAATCGCGCTTGACAGAAAAATCAGGATCCTTGAGCAGAGCGAGTCCTATGTACATGCCTCGCTTTCCGACACGGCATCGACCGACAGACTTATCTGGAAGGATCTGTACTCCTTCATGGAATCGGCGGACAGCGGAAGCGTATCATCGGTTTCAGCCATATCCGACGACCTTCTGATACAGCTGAACAGAAGAAAGATCATAGTCGGAAGCGTGCGGAACTATTCCGCTCAGCTTGAAACTCTGAAAGCCGAAAAAAACGCGCTCATGGCTAATTTTCCGGCAGGCGCCTCAGAGGTGGTTACCGAGTCAGCGGGATATTTCTTCAGCGCCGTTGACGGGTTCGAGAATATATTCTCAAGTGCAGATATTGCTGCCATGACACTCGGCGATTACCGCGCAATGTGCCGGAAGAGCGCAGAGGATCTCAGCCGCGGCGGATTCGCGGTCGGAAAGCTGGTCACCGATTACCGGTGGTACGCGGCGTGCGAGGTTGCATCGGACGAGCTTCATAATTTCGACACCGGAAAGTATTATGACGTAAAATTTCCCTACAACGGCGGCGCATCGATAAATATGTACCTCTACCGCATACTCTCCGACGTCGGCTCCGACACGTCGGTGCTGATTTTCCGGACAGACATTCTGCCTGAGGGCTTCAGTTATCTGCGCAATCAGACGGTTCAGGTAGTGAAAAGCTCATTCACCGGCTACCGCGTTCCCGTGTCGGCGGTCAGGATCGTTGACGGGGTGAAGGGCGTTTACATCCTGCGCGGCTCAAAGGTGCTGTTCCGGAAAATCGAACCGCTGTTTGAGTACGACGGCTACTTAATAGTAAAGGAACGCGATGAAAGCGCCGGGGACAGGGCATCGTGGCTCGCTAAAAATGACTTTGTTATCGTGAAAGGCAAGGATCTGTATGACGGAAAAATCGTCAACTGAGCTGACGGAGGAGATAAAAGCCCGGGTCAGACGAAACCTTGAGGAAATATTCACCGCCGTTGCCGGAAAAAACGTGACGGTTATGGCGGCAACAAAGACCGTGCCCGCCGAAGTGATCAACTACGCGACGCAGGAATGCGGGCTTCACAACATCGGTGAAAACCGTGTTCAGGAGTTCCTGTCAAAGTTCGATGCACTTGATAAAACCGGTGTGAATATGCACTTCATCGGAACGCTCCAGCCGAACAAGGTGAAGTACATCGTCGGAAAGGTGTGCCTCATCCACTCGCTTGACAGCATGAAGCTGGCAGAGGAGATATCAAAACGCTCAGCATCTGCAGGGACCATCACCGACGTGCTTTGCGAGGTGAACATCGGAAACGAACCGGCAAAAAGCGGCGTCCCGGAGGAAACGGCGGAGAGCTTTATCGAAAGCATCTCCTCCCTGCCCGGCATAAACCCGCGCGGCATAATGGTGATAGGTCCCCACTGCGTCGATCCGGAGGATTACCGCCCCTTTTTCGGAAGGACAAGAGCTCTTTATACCCGGCTGTCAGACCGCGGGCTGTTCGGCTCCGACCCGATACTCAGCATGGGAATGTCGGACAATTACCGCCTTGCGGTAGAGTACGGTGCAAATCTCATCCGCCCCGGCACTGCGGTGTTCGGCAGAAGAGGCTGACCGACGCGATCTGCGATATTTTTTCCGAAAATATTCTCGCAGATTTCAAAAAACGGTTGCGTTCACCCGAAAAGTATGGTATAATGTTTTTATATAGGCGCACAGGCGCTTTCAATACTTAAAAATTCGGAAAATACACTTGGATAATTATAACGGAGGAATCTAAAATGGGCTTTTTTGACAGACTTAAGAATGCGGTCAACCCCCAGGAGGGCGACGATTACGAAAACGACGGGTACGACAACTTCGGTGACGACAACTACTTCGACGACCCCGCACCCGCACAGAATAATCAGCAGAATTCCGGAAATTACGGATATTCCGCTCCTCAGCAGAGCCAGTCCAAGGCTCAGCCGTCATCCGGTATGGGCTTCAGCTCCGGTGCTCTCGAGCTCAAGGTCGTAAAACCCGAGAAGTACGACAGCACAACGGCACAGAAGATCGCCGATCATCTGCTCAACCGCCGCACGGTTGTTCTCAACCTCGAATCCACAAACAAGGAGTCGGCAAGAAGACTTATCGACTTCCTCAGCGGTGTCGCATATTCAATCGACGGCTATATTCAGAGAGTCGCCAACAACACCTTCGTCATCGTCCCGAACAACGTTGACGTTTCCGGTGAGCAGCTTCAGGAAGCAAAGAAGCAGGAAGACACCGAGCTGTTCTGAACCCTACTGACACCGGCACGGATGCCGGATTTCCCCTGTTCCGACAGGTGATCCGGTATCCGTGTGCGGTCACTTTGCTCTGCTGAGAAATGTATCTCTTTGCAGAGCAGTTTGTTTTTTCTATCCAACAATGCAGTATACTGTATGCTGTATGCCGTGAACCGGAATTATTTCCCGGAATCCGAAAAACCGTCAAGGGGAAACAATCAAAATGTCCGTTGCTGCCACAATGCTGGTATATTTTCTTTACTATCTTCTCGGAATCGTAAATTATGCGCTTCTGATAAGCGCAATTCTGTCGTGGGTGGCACCCGATGCCGAGGGATGGTTGGTCAACCTGATATACGCAATAACCGAGCCGTTTCTTCTACCGGTCAGAAAACTGCTTGCCAAAAAAAATCTCAATTCCGCAGGTCCGCTTGACCTTTCGTTTTTTCTGACAGTTATGCTCATACTTATCATAAGAGCCTGCCTGTCGGCACTTATTTACTGATTTTTGCCGGCTGCCGCAAGTGCTGCAGATCCGGTCTTACCGCAAATACGGGGAAAGGAACACAACATCATGCTTGCTCCGCACGAACTTAAAAACAGGGAGTTCACAAAATCCTTAAGAGGCTACAGTACCGTCGAGGTTGACGAACATATCGATTTCATTATCGAAAAATATTCCGAGCTTTACCGGGAAAACGACGAGCTTGAAAAAAAGCTCCGCCTGACAGAGGCTCAGCTTGACGCAATGAAGGGCGAGGAGGAGTCGATCCGCTCCGCACTTGTCAATGCCCAGAAGGCAAGCACGCGGATTATCAACGAGGCGAACGAGCGCGCCGATGTCATTATGCGCTCCGCCAAGAACAGCTGCGACAGGCTTATTGCCGAATTCAAAGCCAACATAAAAAAGGAAACAGAAAGGCTCAACGAGGCAAGAAAAGAGGTCGCGGCATTCAAAGCGGCTCTCTTTGAGGAATATCAGGCGCATATCGAGCTTATCGAAAAGATAGCACCGGACATCGCGCCGGTTCCCTCCGATGACAGAACCGCGGAGGAGCTTTCCGCCGCAGTCATTGAACGGATAAAGAACGACCTTGCGGGAAAAGAATCGGTGATATCCGGCTCCGGGGTTCCGTATGCGGCAGATGAATCTGCAGAAGCGGCTGACTATGACACCTCCGATGTCTCCGTAACCACCCCCGCAGAGGCTCCCATTCCGAAGGATATCTTCGCCGAACCGGAAAAAGATGAAGAACGCAGCGTCCGCGATGCCGACGGGGATAACGCGGCAGCACCCTCCTCCGACGAGCTTGTCACCCACAGAAGCAGAGTGACCGACGACGGCAGGGGCGGCATTGTCGACTCCATCAAAAAGCTCAACAGCACCGTTTCCGGCTCCGATGACGACGATGAGGAGTTTCTCCGTATGCTGAAAAACGTCTCCGATTCAGATTCCGATGCGGAGTCCGAAGAGGAATTCCTCCGGGTCTATGACGGAAAGAAAAAATAAACCTGATTTCAGAAAGGCAAAAATAAATGGCTCAGGATTACACAAAAACCCTCAATCTGCCGCAGACGGACTTCCCGATGCGGGCAAATCTTCCCCAGCGCGAACCGGGGATCTATGAAAAGTGGACGGCTCTCGATCTTTACAACGAGATAAAGAAGAGAAACAGCGGCAAGCCCGCCTTCGTCCTTCATGACGGTCCTCCCTTCTCAAACGGAAACATCCACATGGGAACGGCGATGAACAAGATCCTCAAGGATATCATAAACAAGCATATGTCGATGACCGGTCACTATGTCCCGTACGTTCCCGGATGGGACAACCACGGTATGCCGATTGAGTCCGCGATAATCAAGAAGAACAAGCTCGACCGCAAGAAGATGAGCATTCCGGAGTTCAGAAACGCCTGCCATGCATTTGCTCAGAACTTCGTCGATATCCAGATGTCGCAGTTCAGACGTCTCGGCGTTCTCGGCGACTGGGAGCACCCTTACCTCACCATGAACCCCTCGTTTGAGGCACGCGAGGTAAAGGTCTTCGGCGAGATGTTCAGAAAAGGCTATATCTACAAGGGTCTGAAGCCGGTATACTGGTGCCCGAACGACGAAACTGCGCTTGCAGAGGCAGAGATAGAGTATTCCGACGACCCCTGTACCTCCATTTATGTCAAATTCCGCGTCTCCGACGACAAGGGCAGGCTGTCCTCCGTCTGCGACCTTTCAAAGACCTATTTCATAATCTGGACGACCACCACATGGACCCTTCCGGGAAATCTTGCGATCGCTCTTCATCCGCGTGACGAGTATTCTGTTCTGAAAGCGGACGACGGTAATTTCTATATCACGGCAACCGCACTTGCCGAAAAAACCATGCGTCAGGGCGGCATAAAGGAATATGAAACCGTCCTTACCCTTCCCGGCAGCGAGTTCGAATACATGACCGCTCAGCATCCCTTCCTTGACCGTCAGTCGGTGATAGTCAATGCCGATTACGTCACTATGGACAGCGGTACCGGCTGCGTCCACACAGCTCCCGGCTTCGGTGCAGACGACTACATTACCTGCCGGAGATACAATATCGATATAATCGTTCCGGTAGATGACAAGGGTTATCAGACTGCGGACGCCGGAAAATTTGCCGGATTGCACTATCTCAAGTCAAACGACGCAATACTTGAGGACATGAAGGAGTCCGGCGCGCTGTTTGCATCGGAGGAATTCGTTCACTCCTACCCGCACTGCTGGAGATGCAAAAAGCCGATAATCTTCCGCGCAACGCCGCAATGGTTCTGCTCCGTCGATGCCTTCAAGAACGAGGCTGTCGAGGCTTGCCGTAACGTCAACTGGATCCCCGGATGGGGCGGAGAGCGCATAACCCAGATGGTGAAGGAGCGCGCCGACTGGTGCATTTCCCGTCAGCGTCACTGGGGGCTTCCCATTCCGGTATTCTACTGTGATACCTGCAAAAAGCCGGTATGCACCGACGAAACGATAAATTCCGTCTCCGATATCTTTGCAAAGGAAGGCTCCAATTCGTGGTACGAAAAGGACGCTTCGGAGTTTATTCCGGAGGGCTTTGTCTGCCCGCACTGCGGAGGAAAGACCTTCACGAAGGAGACTGACACGCTTGACGGCTGGTTCGACTCCGGTTCAAGCCATTTCGCGGTGCTTGAAAACAACCCCGACATGAAATGGCCTGCCGATATGTACCTCGAGGGCGCAGACCAGTACAGAGGCTGGTTCCAGTCCTCCCTGCTCACCGCCGTCGGTGCAAAGGGACAGGGTGCGCCCTACAGAACCGTTCTCACCCACGGCTGGGTCGTTGACGGCGAGGGCAAGGCAATGCACAAGTCACTCGGAAACTCCGTTGCTCCGGAGGAAATGATCGTCAAGTACGGCGCCGACCTTGTAAGGCTCTGGGTCGCCTCCTCCGATTATCAGGTCGACGTCCGTGTTTCCGATAAGATCTTCGGTCAGCTTTCCGAGACCTACCGCAAGGTCAGAAACACCATCCGTATCCTTATGGCAAACCTCGGAACCGCAGAGACCGACTTCGATCCCGACCGGGATATGCTTCCCGCCGATGAGCTTTACGAGATCGACAAGTGGGCGCTTTCAAGACTCAACAGCCTTGTAAAAACGGTGCGTCAGGCATATTCCGATTTTGAATTCCACGCCGTTTATCACGAGATAAACAACTTCTGTACCGTCGATATGTCAAAGCTGTATGTTGACATCACGAAGGACCGCGTCTATGTCGAGAATAAGGACTCGAAGGCGCGCCGCTCGGCTCAAACGGCGATGTATATCATCCTCAGCTCTCTTGTGCGTCTTGTCGCTCCGATCCTCTCCTTCACCGCCGACGAGGCATGGGCAAGTATGTCCCACGTTTCCGGCGACGACGTGAGAAGCGTCATGCTGAACGATATGCCGGAGTACAGAGAAGAATACCACTTCGGCGGCGTTGAAGAGCACTGGAACCGTCTCTTCGATATGCGTGACGAGGTCATGAAGGCACTTGAAAATGCAAGAGCCGAGAAGAAGATCGGAAAGTCTCTTGACGCAAAGGTCACGGTCCACACCGCCGACAGCGACGAATATAAGCTCCTTGAGAGCTTCGGCAACGAGCTTGAGACAGTGTTCATCGTTTCCGGTGTAACGCTTGTCAACGACGGTCAGAACACCGTCACCGTTGAGCCTGCCGACGGATGCAAGTGCGTCCGCTGCTGGAAATACTCGAAAGAAGGTATCGATAACGACGGCTTCCTCTGCGGACGCTGTGCAAAGATACTCGGTCTTTAATATGCAGCTGATCCTTTGGGCGGCTATCGTTGTCATATCGGTAGCCCTTGACCAGATATCAAAATATATTGTCGTCCTGAAGCTGAAGCCGGTCGGAACTGCGGATTTCATAAACGGGATCCTCGGCTTCAGCTACGTCGAAAACACCGGCGCCGCCTTCGGCATGATGAAGGGCTTCCGCTGGGTCTTCATCGTGCTTTCAACCGTCGCAATCATCGCTATCGGGATATATCTTGTGAAGTGCCGGAAAAAGGTTCCGCCGCTTCTCGGTATCTCTCTTGCAATGATCGTCGGCGGCGGCATCGGCAACCAGATCGACCGTATTGCAAACGGCTTTGTCGTCGATTTTCTTGAATTTCAGTTCATGGATTTCGCCGTGTTCAACATTGCCGACTGCTTTGTGACGGTGGGTGCTTTTCTCGTGCTTATAGACATCCTTTTTGTCAACCGGAATCTTTTTTCGGACGGCAGGGACAACAGGGACGGCAAGGATAAAAAGAGCGCCGGTAATCCGGCGGACAAGGCATCATGACAGATATAAACGACGTCGGCAAGCGGCTTGACGTCTATGTGGCGGAACGCGGTGGTATCACACGTTCCGCCTCTGCCAAATTAACGGAGCGCGGCGCGGTAAAGGTAAACGGCGTGAAAATGCCGAAAAATTACCGTCTCCGTGAGGGCGATACCGTCGATATCGACTTTCCGGAGCCGGTCCCGGACAGGGCTGAACCGGAAAACATTCCGCTTGACATTGTTTACGAGGACGATTATCTGCTTATCGTGAACAAGCCGAAGGGGATGGTGGTGCATCCCGCCGCCGGAAATCCGACCGGGACGCTTGTAAACGCGCTTTTATATCACTGCGGCACCTCCCTTTCCGGGATAAACGGAGTGATTCGCCCCGGAATCGTTCACCGCATCGATAAGGACACAAGCGGGCTTCTTGCCGTTGCAAAGACAGATGCGGCACACGTTTCGCTTGCGGAGCAGATATCGTCGCACTCGTTCGGGAGAAGGTATGAGGCGATAATCAACGGTCATCTCCGGGATGAAAGCGGGACGGTTGATGCGCCGATAGGACGGCATCCGGTCGATCGGAAGAAAATGGCGATCGTAAAAGGCGGCAAACCGGCGGTGACGCACTATTCGGTTGTCTCGCGCCTTGAAAAAGCCGATCATATCGCTCTGCAGCTTGAGACCGGGCGGACGCACCAGATCCGCGTGCACATGGCGTCGCTCGGGCACCCTCTTCTCGGGGACACGGTCTACGGCGGCGGGAAAAGCCGGTTCGAGGTCACGCACGCTTCCCTTCTTTCCGGGCAGTGCCTGCACGCAAAGACGATATCCTTTGTCCACCCGATAACAGGGCAGTTCATGAAGTTCGACTCGGCACTGCCGGAGTATTTTACGGAATGTCTCCGTCTTCTCGGCGGGGAATGACGGCGAAAGGAAGTACAGCATGGGCATTTTTGACGGAATACTGATCTTAAGCGACTTTGACGGCACTTTCGCCGGCGAGGGCGGCAGGATAATTGACCGGAACATTTCGGCAATCGAATACTTCAGGGCAAACGGCGGTCATTTCTCGTTTTCCACCGGAAGACTGCCTTCGGTAATGTCGAGGATCTTCCCGGATTTCCGCACGGTTTCGAATGCGCCGCTGATAATGTGCAACGGAGCGCTTGTATACGAACCGTCGGAGGGAAAGATCCTTCGTGAAAGCTGGTTCGACGGAGTTTCCGGCAGAAAAATGGCTGATGACGTTCTGTCCCGTTTCCCTTCAATGTCGCTTGCGGTTTACCCCGACGACATGGAGTATCACGGGAAGATAAAGCCGGAGGACGTTCCCGGAGACCGCTGGCACAAGGCAAGGTTCAACAGAGACGATGACCCGCAGCTTGTTTCGGACTGCCGTGACTATCTTCTGCGGAATTACGGAGACTCATATAATATCTTCCGTTCGTGGTACAACGTCGTTGAGATCGTCGACAAAAGCTCCGCCAAGGGAAAATGCATCGACTTCATCAAAAAATATCTGAAGAACGGCGGATGCGGCGAAATGACCGCCTTCTGCATCGGTGATTATGAGAACGACATCGATATGCTTAAGCGTGCCGACTATGCCTTCTGCCCGTCAAACGCGATTGACGAGGTAAAAGCACTCTGTCAGCCGCCGCTCTGTCACCACGACAGGGGTGCGGTCGCCGACCTTATTGAAACAATCAGGAATTCGTATATATAACCGGAGATTTGACATGAAAGAGAAATTCTATATCACAACCGCAATTGCGTACAGCTCAAGAAAGCCTCACATCGGAAACACCTATGAGATAATCATGACCGACGCGATCGCACGGTACAAGAGAAAACAGGGCTATGACGTCTTCTTCCTCACCGGAACCGACGAACACGGGCAGAAGACCGAAAACTGTGCCGCGGAAGCCGGAATTTCGCCCAAGCAGTACGTTGACGGCGTTGCAGGCGAAATAAAAGCCATCTGGGATCTGATGGACACAAGCTACAGCAAGTTCATCCGCACCACCGATGATTACCACGAGAAGGCGGTTCAGGCGATCTTCAAAAAGCTCTACGACAAGGGCGACATCTACAAGAGCGAATACGAGGGCTGGTACTGTGAGCCGTGCGAGGCGTTCCTCACTGACACTCAGGCGGTTGACGGAAAATGCCCCGACTGCGGCAGACCGGTAAAGCGCATGAAGGAAGAGTCCTATTTCTTCCGCATGAGCGCATATCAGGACCGCCTTATGAAGTATATTGAGGAGCATCCCTCATTCATCGAGCCGGAAGCGCGCAAGAAGGAAATGATCAATAACTTCCTGAAGCCCGGACTTCAGGATCTCTGCGTTTCGAGAAGCTCATTTAAATGGGGCGTTCCGGTCACGTTCGACGACAGGCACGTTATCTATGTCTGGATAGACGCTCTGTCGAACTATATAACCGCTCTCGGCTATAATCCCGACGAGCCGGAAACCGAGCTGTTCAGAAAGTACTGGCCGGCGAACGTCCACATCATCGGAAAGGACATCATGCGCTTCCACGTCATATACTGGCCGATAATCCTGATGGCGCTTGACCTTCCGCTCCCCGAAAAGGTCTTCGGTCACCCGTGGCTCAACATCGGACAGGACAAAATGAGCAAGTCGAAGGGCAATTCCATCTATGCCGACGACCTTGCAAAGGTGTTCGGAGTTGACGCGGTAAGACAGTACGTCCTCGCAGAAATGCCTTATCTCAACGACGGAAGCATCACGTACGAAAACGTCGTTGCAAGGTACAACAACGACCTTGCAAACAACCTCGGCAACCTTGTCAACCGTACGCTTGCAATGACAGGCAAATATTTCGGCGGGATCGTCCCTGCCCCGGCGGAAGACGCGGGAACCGATGCGGAGCTGCATGAGTTCGTCGCGGCATCCTGCGAAAGAATGAAGGCGCAGATGGACACATATCATGTTGCCGACGCAGTTGACACGGTATTCTCCCTCTTCAGACGCGCAAACAAGTATATTGACGAGACAACGCCGTGGACTCTTGCAAAGAACGGCGAGACCGCACGTCTCGGAACAGTGATCTACAACCTGCTTGAGACGATAAGGGTCGGCGCCGTCATGCTTGAGCCGTTCATGCCGTCAACCTCAGCGAATATACTCACTCAGCTCGGAACAGACAGGGCTGATTATGCCTTCGGCGGGCTTGAGAGCGGAAAACACATCGGAGAATCAAGGGTTCTCTTCTCCCGTCTTGACGAAAAAGAGACGGTCGAAGCCCTCCGTGCGGCTAACAAGAAGGACGAGCCGGAGATCCCGCGCCCCGATGACTGCTGCGAGCCGATATCCATTGACGATTTCATGAAAACCGAGCTCCGTGCCGCAAAGGTCATCGCCTGCGAACCGGTTCCGAAGGCAAAGAAGCTGCTGAAATTACAGCTTGACCTCGGTTACGAGAAGCGTCAGGTGGTTTCCGGAATCGCAAAGTGCTATAAGCCGGAGGAGCTTATCGGAAAGAAGCTGATAGTTGTCGCAAACCTCAAACCGGCAAAGCTCTGCGGAGTTGACAGCTGCGGAATGATCCTTGCCTCCGGCGAAGGAGACAATATCAAGGTGGCGTTCCTTGACGATTCGGTACCTGCCGGACAGAGGATCAGATGACGCTTTTTGATACACACGCCCATTATTACGACGAAAAATTCGGCTCCGACAGCGAGCGCCGCGAAGTGATCGGGAAAATACGGCAGGCAGGCGTGAAATACGTGATAAATGCCGGGACTAACCCGGATTCGTCGCGTCTTTCCCTTGCTCTTGCCGATGAGTACGACGGCTTTTATGCGGCTGTCGGGCTTCACCCGGAGGATATTTTCGACATTTCCGACCCGGAAGCCGCTTTTTCGGAGATAAGGGAGCTTGCCGCCTCGGAAAAAGCGGTGGCTGTCGGCGAGATCGGACTTGATTATCACTGGCACGGGGAGCCGTCGGAGCGCGAATTTCAGAAATACTGGTTTTCAAGACAGCTTGAGCTTGCCTGCGAGCTCGGTTACCCGGTCGTTGTCCATGACCGCGATGCGCACGGCGACTGCCTTGAGACGGTTATGAAATTCCCGGAGGCGCGGGGCGTGTTTCACAGCTTCAGCGGAAGCCCCGAGACCGCCCGGGAGCTTATAAAGCTCGGATGGCATATCTCGTTTTCCGGGGTCATAACATTCGAAAACGCCCGCCGCACGGCACAGATCGTCACGGAAATACCGGAGGACAGACTGCTTATCGAGACCGACTGCCCGTATCTCACCCCTCATCCGTACAGGGGACGGAGAAATGATTCGTCCTATATGCTCCTGACGGCTGAAAAAGCGGCGGAGCTTCGCGGAATAAGCGTTGAACGCCTCTGCTCCGTTACACTTGAAAACGCGGCGCGGCTGTTCCCGCGGACGGGAATACTGCCGTCTTCAATGAATGAGGTGACTGCTTCATGACTGTAGCCTATGTGTACGGAAATTCTCTGTACCTCAATATCACAAACCGCTGTTCCAACTCCTGTACCTTCTGCGTAAGGACTCAGGCTGACGGCTTCTATGCCGATGACCTCTGGCTGAAGCGCGAGCCGACAAGGGACGAAATACTTGATGCGGTAAGAAAAACAGAGCCGGAGAAATACGACTCGGTTGTTTTCTGCGGCTACGGAGAACCGACCGAGCGGCTTGACGATATGCTCCTTGTCTGCCGGCAGATAAAGAAGGAATTCTCCCTGCCGATACGCCTCAACACCAACGGACAGTCCGACCTCATAAACTGCCGGCGCACAGCCCCGGATTTTGCCGGCGCCGTCGACCGGATATCGATAAGCCTGAACGCCCCGGACGCGCGTGAATATGCCCGTATCTGCCGCCCGGTGTTCGGAGAAAAGGCGTTTCAGGCAGTTTTGACCTTTGCCGCCGACGTAAAGCAGTTCGTTCCGGACACCGTGTTTTCGGTTGTGAATGACACAATCACGGATGCCGATATCGAAAAATGCCGCGAAACAGCGGCGAGGCTCGGCGTTCCGATAAGGGTCAGGGATTATATAAAAACCTGAAAGAACCGGCCTGCCGGCACAATATCCGTATACCGCAATACTACCATACTAAAATACTGCACTCTGTTTCGGAGGAAAAAACAATGCACAGCTATATCCGCGAAAACTACACAATGCTATTTGATTTCTATGAGCTTACGATGGGAAACGGCTATTTTCTCTCGGGATTAAAGGACAAGATATCGTATTTCGACGTATTTTACCGTCAGAATCCGGATAACGGCGGATACGCTATCGCCTGCGGTCTTGAACAGATCGTCGACTATATAAACAACCTCCGTTTTACCGAGGAGGACATCGAATATCTGCGCTCCAAAAAATGCTTTGACGAGAAATTCCTCGACTATCTGCGCACCTTCCGTTTTACCGGAGATATCTACGCAATGCCGGAGGGTACGCCCATCTTCCCGGGAGAGCCTGTCATAACGGTACGTGCTTCGGCGATTGAGGCGCAGTTTATTGAAACGTTCCTGCTTCTCACCTTCAATCATCAGTCGCTTATCGCCACAAAGGCAAACCGCATAGTCCGCGCGGCAAACGGCAGGGCTATAAGCGAGTTCGGCTCCCGCAGGGCACAGGGACCGGGCGGTGCCATACTCGGTGCAAGAGCATCCTATATCGCAGGCTGCGCAGGAACCGCGTGCGCGATCGCCGACGAACGGTTCGGAGTTCCGGCGACCGGAACAATGGCTCATTCATGGGTCCTTATGTTCGATTCCGAGTACGAAGCCTTCGACACATACTGCAGGCTCTACCCGACCTCAAGCACCCTCCTTGTCGATACCTACAATGTCCTTTCAAGCGGCATTCCCAACGCAATAAAGGCATTCAAGGCAAACGGAATCACAAAGTGTGCCGTCAGGATAGACTCCGGCGACCTTACGTATCTTTCGAGAAAGGCAAGAAAGATGCTTGACGAGGCGGGGCTTCCCGACTGCAAAATCGTAGCTTCAAACGCACTTGACGAGTATATCATCCGCGATCTTCTCACTCAGGGCGCGCAGATCGACGCATTCGGAGTCGGGGAGAGGCTTATCACCTCAAAAAGCTCCCCTGTTTTCGGCGGGGTTTACAAGCTGGCTGCTGTCGAGGACGGCAACGGCAACATCATCCCAAAGATCAAGATAAGCGAAAACCCCGAAAAGGTCACGACCCCGCATTTCAAGAAGGTCTTCCGCCTGATCGAGCGTGAAACCGGAAAAGCCATTGCCGATTATATCACCGTTCATGACGAGACGGTAGATGAAACAAAACCCCTTACGATTTTCGACCCGAACTTCACCTGGAAGTCAAAAACCCTGACGGATTTCTATGCAATCGAGCTTCAGAAGCCGATTTTCAGAAACGGACAACTCGTCTACAAGCTCCCCACAACAGAGGAGATCCGTAAATACTGCTCCGAACAGATGGATATGCAGTGGGACGAGATCAAGCGCTTTGAGAACCCGCACAATTACTATGTTGACCTGTCTCCCAAGCTCTGGGATACAAAGCAGCTCATGCTTCACGGTCTCACAAGGTAACCCGGCCCTCCAACTGATTATAAAAAGGCTGTTAAAAACCCGATGTTTTTTAACAGCCTTTTTTCTGCAATAAGGTCAGAGCAATAAACGGAATAACCTGCCCCTGTCGGTTCCGACCTGTGCTTCGGCATCCGCCTCCGTAAGGTCATCGGTGCTCCCTGTCACCTTATTTGAATCATGGACTTTCTGCCGATTTCATAACTCCAGCCGGCATCTCCGGGGGACATACTCTGTCTCAGACAGCAGACCGACACAAGCAGGACCACCGCTGCCGCCGCGCCTGCCGAAAATATGCGATGCCGCACTTCCGCCTTTCTGCGTCGCAAAGCAAACATGGCCTCCATGCGTCTGTCAAGCGAAGCGGGGACATCTATCTGTCCGCAGGCATCAGCCTCACGCTCCATATCCGCAACAAGCCGCTCTGCAACGGCTTTCGCAATTTTTTCATAATCATCGTAACCGTCAGAACCGCCGTTTCCGTTCACAGTATACCCTCCGTCCGTTTTAAAAATTCCGGAATCACCGTTCATAGGATTCCGTCTAATCATTTACCATTATGCCCTGTATTGTCTCAATTGTAAAGCCAAAAAAATCGTCGCAAAACATGACAAAATCGTCATAATCCGATCATTGCCGTTAACAGTCAGGGCACATTTGACGTTACGAAAAACAGAAAAAGGGCTGTTAAAAAACCCGAAGTCTTTTAACAACCCCATTTTTCAGCCGTGATCAGCCGATAAGAGTGTAATTGTTGGTAAGAGGAGCGTTGAACCACGCGGTATCAACGAACAGACCCTGCTTATTGTTGTCGTTGTCGAGGATGATGTTGGCAAGAATAAGAGTCGTGCCCTTCTTCATCTCAATATTTCCCTTGGCAAATGCAACGGAGTCGATGCGGCACTCGATAATGTAGCCGGTTTCGGTCTTGGTCGAAGCGATTGCTGCATCAGGAACGTCCTTACCGTGGTTGCCATCGCCATAGATGAAGTGTTCGCCGATGTATGCCTTGCCGTCAGAAGCCTCGGGGCAGAGCGAGAAGAAGAACATCTTTCCGACTTCACCGTTTGTGCAGTTCGGGTCGATATAGCAAGCTATCTGTGCACCATCGAGGTTGTTGTAGTCACCGCTTCCGGCTACGTTCTTTCTGTCGCAGAAAACAGAGTCGTTGATCTCCATGCTTACATAGAGTCCCTTTTCATCCCAGAGATATCTGAATGTTCCGCCCTGGCAGACAAGTCCGGAGGTCATCACATCAACAGTGTTGGTGTTGTCGAGCTTGACCTCAAGAGCGCCCTTCCACTCGTCGGCGTCAAACTTACCGTCGATCACCGGTGCCTTTGCTGCCTTCGGGATCTCATATTCGGTCTGCTCGGGAGTTGTTGTGTTCTGAGTCGGAGCCGGATCTTCGTTCTTGGACGTTTCCGGGGGCTTTGTTTCATCATTCGGCTTGGACGTCTGAGCAGGAGCAGAGGTGCTGTCCGGCTCGGTCGAATCCTTTACCGAAGAGGAGGTGGGTTCAGACGACGAGCTGCCGGATGTCTTGGGGTCGTCGCCTGTTTTCTTGCAGGATGCAAACATCGTAAGAACGAGAAGCGCCGCAAGAGCTAGTGATAGTTTCTTCATGATTCTTTCTCCTTTTTATTTTGCAGTATTTATCCCAGGCAATGCTCAGGATAAATTACTGAATTTATTATATCACATCATTGATTTTTTGTCAATAGCGGATATCATCCTACATACGAAACTTCAACAGTTCCGGCAGAAGCGGTAAACGTGAGCAGGCCTTCGCCGTTCTGAACGGTAACGGTTTCGGTCTTTCCTCCGGAAGTTACCTGCCATTTACCCGCCTTGACACCTCCGATATAGCACTCGGCATCGCTAGACAGCTTGAAGCTGTGAGTTTCGGTAAGTTCGCCCTGCTCTTTTGCGAACAGGATGGCACGGTTGAATATCTCCGCGCCGGCGAGGGTATCGGTATTTATCTCCTTAGCCTTGACGGGAGCGGCGCTGTTGGTGGCGTCGGTCACGTACATAAGGGTGAGCATGCGGTCGGTCTTGTTTGCCTTTACGGGATTGAGATCGATGCGATACTCAGGATTTGACGAATCGTAGTTAGACGGCTTGTAGACGGTTCCGTTAAAGGTGTATTCAGCACCGTTTCCGCCATTAACCGTTGCCTTCATATCGGTGATAAGCGACTGAGAAACAAGCTTTCCGCCGCCGTTCTTGACAATAACATAGCCGTCGCTTGTGACCTCGGGCTTTGTTTTGCTGTGGAGCAGGACGGTCTTCTTGTAATTAGCATCGTCGGCTGTTACGCGGTCGAAGGTTACAAATACCATCGGATAGGTCTTGTTATCGGTCATGACGGATATCATGTGCCTTGTGACCTCTTCAACGGTGACCGCATCGTATGCCTTTGTCATATCGCCAGCAAGGTAGGAGTATTTGTAGGTATTCCCGTCAACCTTATAGCTGCGTCCGATCACGGTCGACTGATTCATCGACTTGGACTTTTTTGCTGCGTCAAGTGTGTAGCTGCAGATATATCTCGACAGGTCAAACACGACAGACTGACCGCCGGAATACGGGTGCGTGGTTCTTGAAAGCGCCTTCACCTTGTCGGAGTTGAAGATAAGCAGCGAGTTGCTGGATATCGTCTGAACAGTGTAGGCATAATGGTGCTTTGTGCCGTAGCCGTCGTATTTTCCGGAATCGGAGGCAAGGATGCCCTTATAGTAGATCTGGAACGAACCGCACTCCATGTGCGAATGCGAACAGCTGTAGAACTCTGTCATGTTCATATAGACTGCCGCCGCGTTCGGATCCGTCCACGAGGAGCGCGCAAACACTGCGCTGCCGGGGAAGTTGAGCATATTGACAAGCTTTCTTCCCTGCCACCAGTCGGTGCTCTTAAGCTCAGTGTCGTTGATGATCAGGTATGTGACCGGGGTTACCCATGCAAATCCGTGATTGCCGGGGATGTAATCATTGGTAGAGGAGTTGTACAAAAGCTCCGAGAAGCCCTTGAGCGACTTGTCCTTGAAGTAGTTTCCGGCAAAGAATTCAAGCAGATAGAAGTCGCTGAGGTAGCTGTTGCACTGATCTCCGATTTCGAAAGCAGGATGTCCCTCAAGTTTTCCGGGATAAAGGAAATCGAGCATTGAATTGCAGACCCGGTACAGGTCGTCCTTGCTGAACAGCTGGGTCTTGCCGTTAGTCATTGCAAACATCAGCATCTGTCCCCACATGAGGTAATATGTCCTTGAGGGGCCATAGCCGGAGCCTTCCCAGTGCTTTCCGGACTGAAGCATGAAGTTCTGTGCGGGAACAATGTCGTTGCACAGCCTTCCGACAACATAGTTGTATATGAACGGGTATTCGTCGTAGGTTGCAATTGCAAACGACAAGTAGCTGCGGAGAAGCTGACACTCAAGATTGTGGTGAGCGATAGCACCATCCTTTGAAGGCGGGCAGCCGACCTCCATTCTTGCGCCGAGCTTGTTGAGAACCCCGGCGGTTATCTGTTCCATGTCGGTCTCTGTAAGGAGATCGTGACACCAGTCATACACGCACGCCGAGATGTACATAAGTATGCCGTAATCCCTGTAAGGGTCGACCATTCCCTCGGCATCGATCGTCAGGATCGCGTTTTTCAGCGCATAAATCGCCTGATAACCGTAAACTTTCTCACCGGTGAGGAGATACTTATATGCCTTTGCCTCGATAGCGCAGAGGATCGTGCGGTCGGCATTGGAGGTCTCGCTTCCGCGGGAGCTGAATGCACCTGTCGTAACCTTTTTCTCGGCAAGATAGGTGAACTGATAGACCGCATTTTCGTTTTGAGAGGCGGAAAGTGCCTTTTTAAGCTTAGGCAGTGTCGATTCATTGACCATCACACGCGGGTGCTGACCCTTTGTGGGAACAACCGACGGTGCTTTGAACGGTGAAGTAAATGATTTAAGACCGCCGAAATCGGAAGTCTTGAATCCTTCGGCTTTTTTCTTGTAGTATTTTTCGTCCTCGGTAAGGTCATCATCAGACTGACCGGGGTTTGTTGTTCCCGGTGTTACAGTCGTAGTCTTTGTCGTGTCCTTATCTGTGGTATTGTTATTTTTTGTTGTATTATCGTCTAGCACTGTTGTTCCACCTGATGAATCTGTGCCGCCGGACGTTGTTCCCGGCTCGTCTCCGCCCTTGTTGGATGTAGAACCGGACTGATCGTCTTTTCCTGTTCCGGTACCGGAAACGTCGGCTCCCGAGGTGCCGTCAGTCGACCCGGACGGAGTTCCGCCTTGCTTGCAGGAGGCAAAACAAAATACAGCCAGAAGCAAGACAAACGTCATTAGCAGTATTTTTTTCATTTCATATTCCTTTGTAAAATATTATCGACCGCATTTCAATCGCTCCGAAAACAGAAGGAGGCATAAATGGGACGTCCTTCCTCCTCAAAACAGATTGAGGAGGAAGGTATCAGATATAGTTAATTATCTGTGAGCTTTCTTTCCGATAACAACTGCGCCTGCAAGCGAGATAACTGCAACAACAGTTACTGCATATGCAAAGTCAGATGTCGGAGGATTGGGCTTGTCGCTTCCGCCCTGAGAAGATCTGTCCTTAATGGAATCCTTGTAGGAGATGTTGTCGACCATAACTTCACGTCCAGCAGGGCCGTTCTTCCACTGAAGAACAACACCGGAGCCAAGCTCAACATTTGCGGTATTGACACCCTCACCGACGATCGGCTGAGTGATTACGAGCTTATCGTCGATATAAGCCTTGAGGGTATTACCGTCGAAATCCATTTCGATATCGAGATGGAACCACTGACCGGGTTTGAATGCTTCTGCCTTTGCTGCAGGCTCTGCATTGTTTCCGCCCCAGACAGTACCCTTACCGCCGAAGCCGTTTCCGAGAACGATGAAGTTTCCGGCGTCAGCATTCTTCAGATTGAGTGCAATGTGAATGTTGTAGTCATCTGCGTTTGCACCGTCAACTGCCTTAACATTAAGATCAGCAGAGAAGGTAACCTTTCTTCCAAGCTCGGACATTTCCCAGCCCTTTGCCTTGCTCTTTGCAAAGAATCCGACGAGACCGCCTGCACCGTTGAGAGAAGTAAGGGCAAGAACCTTTCCGTAGTTACCGCCGACATCCTTAAATGCGGCTTTTCCTCCGGCACCGGTAAGACCAGTTATGGAAAGACCGGTTCCTGCGGGGTCTGACGTGATCTCTCCAACTGCGAAATCGCCCTCTTCAAAGGTGAGATTAAGAGGATGATGGAATAAGTCCTGCACACCTTCTGCAGAGACCGCCATGGCAAATACGGACAGCGCCATGACAAGGGACATGAGGATTGCAATTGTCTTTTTCATTTTTCTTTCTCCTTTTAAGAAAAAATATTGATATATTTCAAGATTCCTCAATCTTAAAACCGTAGTGAGTATCAGAGCCGAATCGTTTTGTCGTCTTTACTGCTTCTGTAAGCCGCCTCAACGACCGACTGGGATCTGATCGCGTCCTCCGGGGTGACCGGGACGTTCTCTTCCCTGAGCAGTGAATGTGCAAAAGCCTCGACTTCCTTTGTGTAGATATTGCCGCCGGCGCCCTCAAGCTCCTTTGTTTCGCCACCGGTGCGCACCTGAGATGCGTCGTATCCGGCGGTGTCATCGGCAATTCTCCATACAGCAGTTCCCGCCTCGTCCTGTGAAACGGTTCCCTCGGCGGTAAAGCTGCCCTTTGTGCCGTATATTTCAAGCTTGCATATGGCGGCATCGTCAGGGATGTTGAAATTTGCGTCAACATAAGCCGTTGCGCCGTTGCTCAGTCTCATAAGCACGGCACCGGCATCCTCGACAGCGTATCCGAACACCTGATTTCCGATCATTCCGTCAACCGCCGTTACCTCAAGCCCGGTTATATACCGTATCAGGTCGATGCAGTGAACGCCCATATCCATAAGCGCTCCGCCGCCGGACAGTGACGGGTTCTGGCGCCATGCACCGTCCATTTCGGGATACCAGCAGGAAAGCTGTGCCCTTGCCGAAACGACCTCGCCGAGTCTGCCGTCCGCAATAATCTTCTTCATCTGACGGTGGAACTCGTGGAACCTCATGACAAAGCCAACTCCCAGCTTCACGCCCTTTTCTGCGCAGTATCTGCTGATCTCTTCGGCTTCCGCAGAGGTAAGTCCGACCGGCTTTTCGAGCAGGATGTGCTTTCCGGCATCAGCCGCCATCATCGTCTGCTTTTTATGGCAGAAAACCGGGGAGGCGATGTAGACGGCATCGATCTCGTCAAGTGCAAGAAGCGATTTTTCATCGGTGAACAGCTTCTTTATGCCGTATTTCTTTCCGCATTCTTCGAGAAGCGCGGGATTTACGTCCATCAGGGCAACCAGCTTGGAACTTTTGGAAAGAAGCATTCCGGGGATAGTCCGCCTGTCGGCAATTCCGCCGCAGCCGATGACGCCCCATCTGATTTTTCTTTTCATATTGCGAGCCTCATTCACCGCGCTGCATTTCGGCTATCGACTCGAGAATTGCATCTGCCATGTACTCAAACTGCTCGTCGGATAGTCCGTAAAGCGGAAGGTGAGTGAAGCGGTGATAGAACATTTCCTCGCACACCGGGCAGGTCTTCGCGATTTCATCGGGATCGTAGCCGAGGTCGCTTACCACCTTGAAGCGGTAGAGCGGGCCGAAGTGCGGGATATTTGTAACGCCCTTCTCCTCAAGCTTCCTTTTCAGCACCTGAATGTCTCCACCCGCCTTTGCAGGATCAATGTGGAGCAGATACATATGGAACGACGGCTTTATCTCGTCGTTTCCGAGAGGCTGAGGGATTATTGCGTCGCAGACCGACAGGCGCTTGTTAAGGTACTCTGCGGCGGCGCGGCGCTTTGCGATGATCTCCTCGTTTCTTGCGACCTGAAGCGAGAGCCCGAGACCCTGAATTTCAGTTGTTGAAGCGTTCTGAGCAACGAACGGACGGTTCTTTCCGGGAATGGGAGTGATATTATAGAGCCAGTCCTTGATCGGAGCCGAGAAATCAAGTCCGAGGAATCTTGCGCGCTTCATATCCGGTCCGAAGCCGGGAACGTTGGTGCATACGATACCGCCCTCGCCGAAGGAGGTGATATTCTTGACCTCGTGGAAGCTGAACGAGCCGAAGTCGCCGATGGTTCCGAGGTGTCTGCCCTTGTACATAGCGCCGAACGCATGAGCTGCGTCCTCAAGAACGAGTATGTCATGCTCTTTAGCCAGCTTCATGATGGGATCCATGTCAACGGGATAGCCCGCGATATGGACAGGGACGATCATTTTTGTTCTCGGAGTAATCTTTCTTGCCACGTCCTCCGGATCCATGTTTACGGTTCCGGGAACGATGTCGGCGAAGACAAGCTTTGCGCCGATCGAAAGCGGATAAGCCATGGTCGCAACAAATGTGATAGCCGGAACGATGACCTCGTCGCCGGGGTTAAGTCCCGCGTATTTATAGGCAATTTCAAAGCCTGCGGTGCAGTTGGTGACAAATGTCGAAGTGTCGGTGCCGAGATACTCGTTGCACGCCTTTTCTGCCGCCTCGACCTTTGAGCCGAGAGAGAGTTTTCCGGGCGGGGTTGAAACCTTGTCGAGCTTCTTTATTTCCTTCCAGACGTTCTCAAGGGCTTCGTCATATTCCTTGCCCTCGCCCTCCATCAGGAAGCGGATGATCTCCATAAGATCGTGAACATTGTAATTTTCGCCGACAGCCGCCCACGGCACGCGGGTCTCGCCGGTATTATATCTGAAATCGCTTGGCATGATTTTCTCCTTATCGTGTATATATGTATCAGTTGACATCCGGGCAGAGCGGGCCTGCAAGCTCGTTCAGGAAGAACAGCTTTCCGGGGATCGTCGGGATATAGCTTGATGTCACAAAGCGCGTCGGGCGGTAGCGGAGCGTCATCCAGAAGCTCATGCCTTGCCACTGCATTCCGCGGCTGAACGCTCCGTCCGCACCGCCGATTGCATAATCGGCCTGGAACAGCAAAGCCGGTCCGACGGTGTTTGCACGGCACGGAACAAGATCAGTGCGGGAGCGGAAGCTGGTAAGAGCGTTCTGCTCTATCGTGAGTGGATGAAGCTTTGCACCGAGGCGATAGGGCTGTTTTCTCCACTCCTCGTCGCTTGCGAATTCAGAGCCGAAATGAGGTTCCCAGAATGCGATGTGGCACATTCTTCCTATGCCGTAAACAAGGATCAGCTCTGCGCCCTCAGCCTTGAGAGCCGCGATCTTTTCGAAATATGTGGGAAGATTGTCCTTCGTTGCGAAGTTGCGGTGGTCGACAGGAACGGTAAGCTCGCCGAGAGGTCCGTAGAATGCCGACTCCATTGCGCTCTGGAACGACGCCTCGCCGGTTATGGTGTTGCCTTCACCGTCAGCCCACTCGTCCATATTGAAGCACCACACATGATCGCACTTCACGTTCCATTCACGGAGAAAATAGACTGCCCATTTGTACATTCCCATGGGGCCGACAGGAAGAATGAACGCGGCTTTTCTGCCGGCTTCCTTTGCCATTCTGATGCGGTTTGCGATCTCGTGTCCCATTTTGACATCAAAATCGGCAACGGTCGCGCAGGAAATGGGAGCAAATCCGGGATTCCAGAAATCCTGACGTTCAGTTACCTCTTCGGGAGCATGGGAGCAACATTCCGCTATTCTGTCAAAGTCCCATCCTTCCGGATAAAAGCCTTCGAGGAGGCTTCCTTTAACTGTTGAAACAAAATTGATCATCATTGTATCCTTTCTTGCCGCTTACGGCAGAAGACGTTTGGTGGTTCCCTTAAGGTAGACCTGACAGGGGCGGAAGCCCTCCGCATAATCGGCTCCGCACTGATATCCGCGATAGCGGGAGCAGGTTCTTACCATGTCGGCAAAATCGATGCCGTCGTGCTCGCGCATCCAGACAAGCTGGCTCTCGTGGCACTCGAGCATTCTGATCTTGAGGTCGATCTCGTCGGTGATATCCACGAACTCGGTCGGGACGAAATTTACTCCGGCAAGGGTGTCCATGTAATATATCGGCACCAGTTTTGCCGCGTGATGCGTCTTTGTCGGGTAATTCGGGAGAGTTGCCGCAAACGATGCGTCAAAGACAAGGCGGGAGACCGCCGTGTGGTCGGGCATATAGTCATCCGGGTTATGGGTGATTATGACATCCGGATCGGCGTACTGTATGATCTCAACGATCTTATCGCGTGCCTCGCGGTTGTTGTCGAAAATATCAAGGTCGGAAAAGCCTGCGCACACGATCTCGATCCCGGCAAGCGAGCCTGCCTTCTTTGCCTCCGCCGCGCGGATGACCGCCAGCTCGTCCGGCGGGATAACAACATGACCGAGATTTCCGTTCGATACATGGCAGACAATTACCGTATCTCCCCGCTTCACGCACTTTGCAAGTGTTCCGGAGCAGGCAATTTCAATATCATCGGGATGTGCCCCTATAGCAAGAACTCTCATATATCCTCCGATTCATCCGGCAGGTATCAACATTGCAATTGATAATTATGCCGAAATCTTTATTCTATTTTAACTGTTTTTATGTGATATTTCAATTACAAATTTGTGCTATTATATTGCAAATCCACGCATAGAATAATTGCAATTACAGCGCGAATTCCGGCTTATATTCCTGAGCGAAAGGTTCCCACGCGATGCGTCTGATCTCGATATCGGTGACAGCCAGTCTTGTGCAGTACGGCGAAAAGCCTACATGACCGCCGATAAGCGGCTGGGGATCGATAAGCTCCGACACCAGTACGCCATCAACGACCATAAAGCAGTGACCGTTGACCGCTCCGCACAGCATTTCAACTTCCTCTCCCGGTCTGTAATGATAGAGGGTAGTCGAAGCGTGCAGATTGCTTATCCCGTTTCTTTCGATACCGCTCTTGTGCTCGTACCAGCCGTTCAGTCCGCAGACATACGATTCGCCGAGATAGTCGGTGCTTTCGTCCCAGTGGGCGCAGAACACGGCATTGAGATCACGTTCCGCCGGAAGGACAGTCTTTCCGCGGAAGCGCATCATGACATTTACGTCATAGTTTTCGCGCGTGAACAGTATTCCGCCCTTATTTCCGGATTCTGTCCCTATAAGCCAACCGTCCTTCTGCGTCCAGCTTCCGCCCATCACGGTGAAGAAATCGCGCCAGTTCCCGTCGGGATGATAGCTCATGAGTACCGGCGATTTGTCGATAAGTATTTTCTTTCCGAAAAGATGAAGTTCATTCATTGTTGATCACTCCGTTCTTACTTGTTCTTTTATCTGTTTGTTCTCCGTCTTCTTTTCCGTCTTGCGGAAGAAGCTTAAGGTTTCGGCTATTACGTCTTTTCTCAGGCTCAGAAGTGCGATGAGGTTCGGAAACGCCATAAGCGCGTTGGTTATGTCCGCAAGGGTCCAGATCGGTTTAAGTTCAAGGAACGGTGCTGCGGCGATCATGATGAGATATATGATCTTATAGACGGTGACACCGCGTGTGCTGTTCATGAGATAGACAATGCATCTTTCGCCGTAAAAGCACCAGCCGATTATCGTTGTGAACGAGAAAAAAGCAATTCCGATCGTCACGATGTACTGTCCGGCATTTCCGGGAAGTCCTTCTCCGAAAGCCATGCTTGCAAGCACGCTTCCGTCATAATTCGATCCGTCGATCAGTCCGGAGGACAGAATGACAAATCCGGTCATACTGCAGACCGCGATCGTTGTGAAAAAGACTCCTGTCATCGAAATAAGTCCCTGTTTGACGCAGGAGCTTGTTTTTGCCGCCGCGGATACGATCGGAGAGCTTCCGAGACCTGCTTCGTTAGTGTATATTCCCCTTGCGATACCCGTGCTCATCGCCGTCACGACCGAGACGATGACGGTTCCGGAAACTCCGCCGGCAACCGCAGTCGGTCGGAATGCTGCCTTAAATATCGCGGACAGAATCGACGGAATCGCCTCTGCCCTCATGACAAGGATGAATATCGCGCTTCCGATATACAGCAGCGCCATCGCCGGCACAACGAATTCGGCGACCTTTGAGATCGACTTTATCCCGCCGATTATCACGAAGCCGGTGATAACGGCAACGACAAGTCCGATTATCCATACCGGGATGCCGAACAGGCTGTTCACTGTTTCGGTTATCGAGTTAACCTGCGGAAAGGTTCCGCTTCCGAGAAGCGCGGTTATCAGTCCGAACACGGCAAAGATCCTTGCAAGCGGAATCCACTTTTTCCCCATGCCGTTCTGTATATAATACATCGGTCCTCCGCAGAATTCGCCCTTTTCGTCGGTCGTGCGGTATTTTACGGCAAGCAGTGATTCCGCATACTTTGTTGCCATGCCGAGGAGCGCGGACACCCACATCCAGAACAGCGCGCCGGGACCTCCCATCCTGAGTGCGGTTGCAACGCCGACGATGCTTCCCGTGCCGATGGTCGCGGCAAGCGAGGTGCAGAGTGAGCCGAACGGCGAAACATCGCCGCCGCCGTCCTCTTTTTCGAATATCATTTTGCAGGCAAGCGGAAATTTTCTGAACTGAAGTCCGCGAAGTCTGATCGTGAAGTACAGACCGGTTCCGAGAAGCAGCACAAGCGTCGGCACGCCCCAGACCGCGTCACGCATCGTCTGAAGTACAATGTTGAGTTTATCCATAACAGTCGCTTTCTATTTATAACTTAATATTACATTGTAACATTATACATTCACGCTTTTTGCAATTCAATTACAATTATCTGCATTTTATATTGCAAATTCAATCACGGATGTAAAAAGGCTGTTAAAAAACGCGATGGTTTTAACAGCCCTTTTCTCAGCATTGATTATGCCATTGTCTTAAGCATTTTTTCGGTCACGGAATACCTTGCCGGCTCGCCGTTTGATACGCGCTGGAATTCTTCGTACATATACTCAGACATCCTGTGCACCTCGTTTCCGAGAGAACCGGCGACGTGTGGGGTAAGATAGACGTTTTTCAGCCTGTAAAACTCCGAATCCGGCGCCGGAGGCTCTGATACCGTCACATCAAGCACAGCTGTGCGTGTCGGCACCTCCTTCATAGCGCGGCAGAGATCGTCCTCAACCACCTGTGCTCCGCGTCCCGTGTTGATGAATGCCGCATACGGCTTCATCATTGAGAACAGACGGTAATTCAGCATACCTACGGTCTGCGCATTATTTGCAAGGTGATTGGTGATGACATCGGAGGTTTCAAACAGTTCCTCAAGACTGCACTTCCGTACGTCCAGCTTCTCTGCCCTTTCATCGGAAAGAAAGGGATCGAAAACGATGACCTTCATCCGCTGAAGGGAGTCCATCACCTTCTCTGCAACCATGGAGCCGATCATTCCGGCACCGATGATGCCTACCGTTGCCTCATAATTGCCGGGATACGGAAGCCCGTTGTCACGGTTTTCCCATCCCGCCTCTCCGGGAACGTGAAGCCGCCCGAAAAAACCGCTGTTTGCAAGGGTTATCTGTGCGAAGGTATACTCCGCAACGGGAACGGCATTTGCCGCCCATGCGCTGTAGACGCTGACTCCGCAGGCAAGAAACTGCTTTGCAAAGCTCTGCACCGAGCCGGCGGCATAGAACACTCCCTTAAGCGCCGGGAATATCCGCTTAATCTCCACCTCGGTCAGGCTGAACATCCCCCATGTGGTGAAGATATACTTCACCTGTGCGAGAATGTCCGAATAGTCGCAAAGCTCTTCTTTCCCGACAGCCTTTTTGCCGAGCGGAAATTCAAGCGCGGAGAAAAGCCTTTCGGTAACATCCTCCGAATACACGCTGTCGGTCGGTGACTGAAGCCCGACAAAAACCGCAATATCCATTTTGCATCACTGTTTTTTCAGAACGAAAAAATCCCTTCAGTAATAGTCGCAGAGCGTCCGAAAGCGGAATTATTTCTTATAGTATTCCGGCTTGACGGGCTTCATCGTATTTGCCGACTCGACGATGGAGAGGCAAGCAACGATGGTATTCGCGCCGTCGATGACGGTCGTTGTAAGCGGTTTATGATTGACAACGCTATCAAAGAAGTCTGCAAACTCGCCGCCGACGTTGTGGTTGTTTACCGCAAGCGGGACTTCCTCAACCTCATACCCATGTTCTGCCGCCATATTCATATGATAGACCTTCATGCTCGTGCTGGTATTGTCGGTGATGATTGTGCCCTTGGTGCCGTAGAATACGGAACGCATCGTGTAATCGCGCTTTGCGCTGATTGACGACATGATCTTTCCGATGGTTCCGCTCGGGAATTTCATAATTGCGACGTGAGTATCGTCATACGGTGTAAGATCCGGATATGTCTTGTGAGTACCGTAGGCGCTGATGTACTCCGGATCCTCTCCGGACACCCAGCGAAGGAGGTCAACTGCATGGCAGGCTCCTCCGACAACGCCGTTGCGGTTCGGATCGCATCTCCATGTATTGCCGATGAGAATGGTATAATAATCATGAGCATATTCCGACTCGATGAAGGTCAGCTCGCCGATTTCGCCGGCATCGATGCGCTTCTTTGCCTCGATGAAGCCGGGAGTATAACGGCAGATCTGTCCGACCATGAACACCCTGTCGCTTTTCCTTACCGCGTCGATGATCGCATCGATATCCTCTTTGACAAGTGCAAGCGGTTTTTCGCAGAGAATGTGCTTCTTTGCTGCAAGCGTGTCAACTATCACCTGTCTGTGGAGCTGATCGGGAACTGCGATGATAACTGCATCGACATCCGGATCAGCAAGAACATCATGATAGTCGGCAGTCGACTTCGGCACGTCATACTCGGAAACCATCTTTGAAACGGCATCCGGATTGGTGTCGCAGACCCAGAGGAGTTTTGCTCCCTCGGTGTCGTGAACCGCTTTTGCGTGATATATTCCTATACCGGGTCCCGCCCCGATAAGTCCAACATTGAATATTTTCTTATCCATAACTTTTCTCCTTATTTCTGCCTGTCGGCAAATTCAAATATTGTTACAAGTCCGAATTCTTTTCCTTCCCCGCGGCAAACAACGCAGTCGCAGTAATCGCGCCGGTTTTCGTCGTTCATCACCGGTGTCAGTGTAACCTCACACGGGAGCGACGTCTTTACAGTAAGCAAAAATCCGTCGGCAAGCTGTTTTACTGTATCTGCCGCCGTCTGTTTTATGTGGTGGGGATAAAGGTGAAATGCCGCCTGCCATTTCAGAGAATGCTCCGAGACCGCGCGGTCGGTAAAGATAACGGCATTACCGTCTGTTTTCACAGTTCTCTCCCACGTATAGCTCTTACCTCCGCACGAAACACGGCTGAACGTTGAAATCACTCCGTTATCTGCATCGAACCGGGTTATCTCCGGCGCCACCGTACAGGCATCGTCGTCAAAATCCGGGCTGAATACCACATTGTGCGCACCGGATCCACGCAGGTACAGATAAAAATCCCAAAGATCATAATTCGAGCATCCCGAATCAACAAGGACCGGTGTTTCACCGCGATACAGAAGAATCTGCGGCCGTCCCCAATGCCGGTGTCCGTTCGTTCTTGCCATTGCGTCGGTCAGAAGAGTGAAACCGTTCTTTCTTATAACTCCGACTCCGCTTCCGGGAAACAGAACGCTTCTTTTCTCTCTAGGAAATGTGAGCGGGATCAGTTTTTCCGCGCGCTTTATATCGTCGTATGTGCTCATTCCGTAAGAATCGGATATCCTCATCACTCTGCCGGAAGGGGCGGAGCACTGATACAGCCATTCATACTGGCGCTTTATCGATTCTTCAATTCCATCGATCGGCGCGTATCCGTTGTTTTTCATGAGCAGATATGCCTCAAGATACAGCCTGACGATAAAATGACTGTAGCTCGGACTGTCCTCATCACTTCCGCCATCGGGGAATATCGCGCCCATATTCATCTTAACGGTGTCGGCACCGGTTTTCAGAAGAGCCGCGGAATTATCAAACTCCGGGAACAGGCAGGCAGCCATGATAAGCGCAACACCTATCTGAAGCACGTGATTCTGCATCAGCCCGCGTTTCAGCCTGTCCTCGCCCTCTTCGCAGAGGTGCCTTATATGAAGTTCAAGAAAACGGTAAAGATATTCCCATGTTTCCCTGTCAAACGGCGCATCCTGAAGCATGAACATACCGTGCATAAGCGAAAGCGAACGCCATGCGACCTGCATATCCCGCCATACCATGTCGGTTTTCAGGTACGGTACATCGCCGTCAAACGGCTGATACGGATTTGCTCTGTCCCACTGCCGCACGATCTTCAGCCACTCATCCGCCCATTTCCAGTCACCGGTGCGGAGAAATTCCTGTGCAAGCGGGATCGTCATATACAGCCGTGCCGGCCATATCTGCCACTCGTATTTCGGCGTGAACTCCGGAAAACCTTCAGTAAATGCGAAAGAACGCTTCCAGTTGAATTGTCCGTCAAGCGAAAAAACATCAAAGAGCTTCCCTGACACGGTAAGATCTCTTATCCTGTCTCCGTCCGCCGTTCCGAATCTGTCGTTTGCAAAATTGAATGCCCCACCGTCAAAAACGAAATACGGAAAGATCGGCTCGGAGAGCAGCTCTTCGCGCGGATAGGCATAATAAACCGTCCTTTCGCTGCCGAATATTTCTTTGAAGAACGGTTTTGTAAATTGACTGCCTGTTTTTTTCATAAATTCTCACATCCGCGCTCCCACGCTTTTATCGGCAAGGGAGCACGGACAACAATTAATTCAGTTTCAGACCCTGTAATTGAGTTTCATTTCCTCAAGCTTCTGCTGAGCGCCTTCAAGTATCGCTTGCATGGAGGATACAAAGGTGTTTTCCTTTCTCTCAACAAGATGTCCGACGGTATCGGCAATGCTGTTGAGATAGAAGCCGTTGATTACAGCAAAATCGGATGTCATGGACGAATAGATGAGATCGACCATGTGCGATGCCACCTCGGAATCGACCTTGTCGGAAACAAATTTGATTTTGAGCGCAGTGTCATAGATAGCCGGGAACACGGTTTTGTGATTTTCGATTCCCTGTGCCTCAAGGAAAGCCGAAACGGCATCCGCTTTGCTCATATCAAGGCTGATCGGAATGGTATAAAGCATAAGCGGATCCTGCATGACGGATATATAGTCCTTCTGTGATTCGTCAAGCTTCGGACGCGGGATAATTGCATACGCGTCGTTCATGTTTCTTGTGAATTCCGACCATGAACGGAGGAAGTACTCGTTCATAAACAGCGCTTTCCCGTCAGCGAACATCTTGTTTGCAAGATCATCGGAGATGGTTCTGTAATCGTAAGCGTAAACGCCCTCGGTTGCGTTGTAAAGGTTGTATATCTTCTCGAAGATAGACTGATTCTTACTGTTGACAACATCAAGCTCCATATTTCCGTCGCCGTCGCGCTTCGAGAAAGTCATACCCGCGCACTGTGCGGCAAAAACGGCAGACTGACCGGTCGAAACAGTAAAGCCGACCTGATCGTTTTCGTTGATCGTCTTGGAATCGTCAAGATCCTTGTAAACTTCCTTGCTGTACTGCGCCAGTTTGTCAATTGTCCAACCGCCGTTATCAACAATTCTGAAGAGCGCATTCGGATCGCCGTAATATGAGTCATAAAGATCCCAGTTGAAGAAGGTGCAGGATGTCCACGAAATGATTGTCGGTGAAGCATCTCCGCCGAGGAAGTAAAGAGTATCCTCGCTGAGCGTCAGATTGCTCATATAGTCGGAATACCAGTAATCTTTCTCAAGGTCAAGATATTTGCTGTACTGTTCGTCCTTTATGTTGGCGAAAGCACCGTCAAGCGCCTTTGCACAGCCGTAGAACTGGTCAACAAGAACCAGGTCATAGGTACTCTCGTTGCTGAGTATGTCGGTAACAACCTTGTTGACATGATCAACGGAAGATTCGCTGGTTTTTACATACTCTCTTGTAATGTGCAATCTTTCGTCAACAACCTGGTTTGCTTTGTAAACGGCAGCCCAGATAAGGTCGCCGCCCTCTTCGCCGAGATAGTACTCGGTATACTTGTCGCGGATGGCAATTGACAGCTTTGTGCCTTTGAAGTCAAGATCATCCGGCAGGCCGTCACCTGACTGGGTTGTCTGCGTTTCCTTGTTTCCACCGGAAGTTGACTGAGCCGGTTTGGGGTCATCGTTGGTCTTGCAGGCGGCAAGTGCTGCTGCACAGAAAAGCACCGCAAGCAGGACAGACATGATTTTCTTCATTTTTATTTCTCCTCGGATATTATTTTTATATTCTTGCCGGAAAATTCCGGCTTGATTTTTTGTTGAACGGCGCTCACCACTGCACCTTCCACCTGTCAAGATACCCACCCGCGGCATTACCTGCGCCGCAGTCGGATTTCTTTTTCCTGTCGGCGGAGCCGGCGGCGGCTTTTTCAAGAAATTCAAGAAACCGCGCGTTGTCCGGCGGAAGAGTTACCCAGTCATCGGTCCATGAGGACAGATACGCGGCGTTTGAGATCATAAGCTCGTTCAGTCCCTCGCATCCCGGTGCGATAAGCGGCTCTCCGTGAAGGACATGGTCGGCGAAATTCCGAAGAATCAGCTCATGCCCCGGCACGCCCTGTCCGCATTCGTAAACCGTTTCCGTCACATCAGGAAGAGGTCGTCCGGCAGCACTGAAGCAATATTCACGCTCGGGTTCGGACAAAAGGTAAAGATGCAGTTTCCCATGTTCTATAACGATCTTCCCTCTGTCGCCTGAGATCTCAAGCCGGTTTGTGCCCGGATACTCTCCTGTCGTGGTTATAAAGACCGCAGAGGCGCCGTTCCCGTATTCGGCATAAAGTGTGGCATCGTCCTCTACCGGAATGTCGTGATATCTTCCCTCATGGCAGAAGGCGCGTATCTTCGACGGCATTCCGAATATCCACTGCCAAAGGTCAAGGTTGTGAGGCGCCTGATTGAGAAGCACCCCTCCGCCCTCGCCGTCCCACGTCGCTCTCCAATCGCCGGAGTCGTAATATGCCTGCGAACGGTACCAGTTCGTGATTATCCAGACAAGCCTTTTCGGCACACCGAGTTGTCCGCTTCCGACGATCTCCCGCGCTTTCAGAAACAGCGGATCGGTGCGCTGATTGAAGTCGATTCCGAAAGCTTTGCCGGACTCCTCCGCTGCACGTATCATTTTGCGCACCGAGCCGCAGTCAACGCCCGCCGGCTTTTCAGTCAGAACATGAAGCCCCGCGCGGAAGGCATCCGCAGCGATTACGGGGTGAAACCGGTGCGGAGTCGCAATGATCACGCAGTCGGTATCGCCCGACGCAAACATTTTCTCATGCTCCGCATATACCGGAATGCCCGGATATGTGTCTTTTATAAGCTTTCTCTTCTCCGCATCGGTATCACACAGCGCGGAAAGAGTCATTCCCGGAATCTTCCCGGCAAGAATGCACCCTGCATGGACTCTTCCGATATTCCCGATGCCGACAATGCCGACGCGCAGCTCTTTTTTCTCAGGTTCCATATGTCCCCTTTGTGTCGGCAACGCGGGCGGCGACATTATCCTTGCGTTTTGACGATGCCGCACGCTTCATAAGCTCGTTAAAGAAAAGCTCTTCATCTATCGGAAGCGAAACGGTTTTCCCCGTCCAAGCCGAAAGGTGCGCGGCATTTGATATCATAAGCCCGTTTATGCCCTCTTCTCCGCGCGCAACAAGGGGAGTCCCGTGAAGTATAGCCGAGGCAAAGCTGTTGAGCACCCCGATATGCTGCGGATTCAGCCCGTCGGTTTCCGGGCTGTATACCCTGTACCCCGGTCTGCCGAATACTTCGGTATTCACAGCCGAAAATTCCTGTTCGGGCATATCAAGCTCGGTGACAGTCAGCCTTCCGTCGTCGATCAGGATGTTTCCCTTGTCAAGCGTGACCTCGAACCGGTTTCTTCCGGGAGCGTCACCGGTCGAGGTGACAAACACGCCGGTCGCGCCGTTCTCATATTCCGCAAGGATGGTCACATCATCCTCTACCTCGATATCGTGCCAGCGTCCGAAGCTCATTTTCGCGGTTATTGCCGTCGGCATTCCGCAGATCCACTGCCACAAGTCAAGATTGTGCGGGCACTGATTGAGAAGCACTCCGCCGCCCTCTCCGCTCCATGTCGCTCTCCACGAGCCGGAATCATAATATGCCTGCGGGCGATACCAGTTTGTGATCAGCCAGTTCGAGCGGCGTATCTGACCGAATTTCCCGCTTGTGACAAGCTCGCGCATCTTACGGTAGATGTGGTCGGTTCTCTGATTGAACATAAGCCCGAAAACCACCCCGGATTCCGCTGCCGCTTTGTTCATCTCCCGCACCTGCCTTGTGTAAACACCGGCGGGCTTTTCCGACATCACGTGAATGCCTCTTTTAAACGCCTCAATCGCGTATACCGGGTGGAAATAGTGCGGAACGGCGATTATAACAGCCTCGATCCTTCCGCTGTCAAGAAGCTCTTCCGCAGTGCCGTACACACAGACTCCGGGAAGGTTCTCCTTTGCCCATGCCCGCCTTTCGGGAGAAGTGTCGGCAACCGCAGTAAGCTCCATCTCCGGACAGTGATCTTCCGTCAGATTAATCGCGTGCGACGTTCCCATGTTTCCGATGCCGATTATCCCGGTCTTTATTTTTCTCATGTCAGTATATCCCTCTCGATCTCAGCCAGAGATAGCTTTTTTTCAGTTCGCCGAATTGATCCTCGCCGTAGCAGGTGTCCTGTTCGACAAGAAGATGCTCGGTCCCGGCATCCGACGCGGCGGCAAGCACCGAATCGAAATTTATATTTCCGCACCCGACCGCCGCCATGTGCTGTTCCGTCCCGCTCATTGCAAGGTCCTTCAGGTGAATGCACGGCACCCTTCCGGAAAGCCTCCTCAGCCACTCACCGGGCGAACCGCCGCCGACCTGAACCCAGTAGGTGTCAAGCGTGAACCCAAGCGTCTCAGCCGGGAAGATCTCCGCCAGACGCTCAAGATAAGTAACTCCGGGAGAAACGTGATTGAACTCGAAATGGTGATTGTGGTACATCAGATACCCGCCGTTTTCCCTTACCTTTTCCGCCGCGGGCAGATAGTCCGAGACAAAAGCGTCGAAATTTTCAAGCCCCGACGCTCCTCCCGGCATCGAACCGATACCGATGTGGCGGCACCCGAAAACCGCGTTTTCCCTGACCGCGCGGACAGGGTCGTTCTTTATCATGTTTATATCAAAGTGAGTTATAACGCAGGAAAGCCCGGTGCTCTCAAGCTGTTCCCTCAGCCACTCCGGCTGATATGCGCAGGTTCCGGAGACCTGAACCTCGGTATACCCTATATCCGCGATTTTTTTAAGCGTTTCCGCAAAATCCTCCGGAGTCCTGCAGAAATCCCGGACGGTATAGAGCTGTGCTCCGCATTTCATGTCAATTCCCTCCTCAGACACCGGAATATGCCGTGAAGCCGCCGTCCACCGCGACGGTTATCCCGGTAACAAAGCCCGACTGACCGGCATCGGTCAGCCACTTGACGGTTCCGATAAGCTCCTCCGGCTTCCCGAAGCGCTTCATCGGAGTCGCGGCAAGGATCTTTCCGCTTCTCTCCGTCGGCGTGCCGTCTTCATTGAAGAGCAGGCTGTGATTCTGCTTAGACACAAAGAATCCGGGTGCAATTGCGTTCACACGTATGCCCTGGTCAGCGAAATGCACCGCAAGCCACTTTGTGAAGCTCGTTACCGCCGCCTTTGCCGAGCTGTACGCCGGAATTTTCGTAAGCGGCAGAAAAGAGTTGACCGAGGCAATGTTCAGCACACAGCAGTTCTCTTCACCGAGCATATCCGGAACGAAAACCTGCGTCGGAAGCAGAGTTCCGGTCATGTTCAGCCCGAAAACATAGTCAAATCCCTCCCTGTCAAGCGAAAAGAATGACTTTATGTCCTCCCTGTCGATATCTCCGGTGTCATAGCGCTCTTTATCAGTGGTGCATAAGGGGCTGTTGCCGCCCGCGCCGTTTATCAATACCCGGCACTTCCCGAGGTCGGACAGGATCGCCGCATGTGCCGCCTCAAGGCTCTTTTTGTCAAGCACATCGGCGGAATAGGCTCTTGCCGTGCCGCCCGCCGCATTTATTTCGGAGGCAACCCTGTTCACCGTCTCATACGTTCTGCCGATAAGCGCTACCGGTGCTCCCGTCTCCGCAAGAGCCCTTGCAATGCAGGAGCAGAGCACCCCGCCGCCTCCGGTTATCACAATTACCCGGTTCATTACTTCATTATACCCTCAAAAAGTCCGTTCAGATACGCCGCACCGAGAGCGCGGTCATAAAGTCCGTAGCCGTATCTGCCCCTTTCACCCCATATCATCCTGCCGTGATCGGGTCTTACATAGCCGTCAAAGCCGTTTCCGACAAGCGCGGAAACGATTCCCTTCATATCAAGCGAGCCGCACTCCGTCGGATGCGCGACCTCCTCAAACTGCCGGTATCCGGTTCGGAGGACATTGCGCAGATGGGCAAAATGTATCCTCGGCGCGAACTCCGCAGCCATTTTCACAAGGTCATTGTCAGCGGATGCACCGAGAGAACCGGTGCAGAATGTCAGCCCGTTTGCCTCGCTCTTTTCGATGTCAAGAAACCGTCTGAGATTTTCCGCGCAGGTGATTATCCTCGGAAGTCCGAAAATGCTCCACGGCGGATCGTCCGGATGTATCGCCATTTTTATCCCGGACTCCTCCGCTGCGGGTATCACCTTATGAAGGAAGGCGGCAAGATTGCGCCACAGCTCCTCCTCTCCCACATCCCGGTAGCGGAGAATGAGATTTTTCAGCTCCTCTTTCGTATAACTCTCGTCCCAGCCGGGAAGCGACAGATCACTTGTCAGAGGATCCATGGAAAGCACCGTCTGCCCGTCGTATGCAAGTGAATTTGAGCCGTCGGGATGCCGGTGTTCAAGCTCGCTCCTCAACCAGTCGAAAACCGGCATGAAGTTATAGCAGACGCATTTCACCCCGGCTTTTCCGAGACGTCTCAGGTTCTCACAGTAAACATCGGTATATTCCGCCGCCATTTTCCCGCCGAGCTTTATCTCCTCATGCACCGGAACGCTCTCCACGACCTCAAATTCAAGCCCGTGAGCCGCTGCGGCATCCTTTATCGCAAGAATGCTTTCCGTGCCCCATACCTGTCCCGGCGCTTTGTCGTAAACGGCAGAGACTATCCCCGTCATCTTCGGTATCTGCGCGATGTTTTCAAGGGTAACGGGGTCGCTTTCCCCGTACCAGCGAAATGTCATTTTCATATGATTTTCTCACTTTCCGTATATCAGCCTGCGGATATTCCCGCAGCATATTTTTTCGGCAAGGCTTGCAACATCCCCGCAAAACTCTCCGTTTTCATACCATCCGGCAAGCACCGTGCAGAGAATTCGCCTGAAATAGTCGTGCCTTGCGTATGACAGGAAGCTCCTGCTGTCGGTCAGCATTCCGAGGAAGGTGCCGAGGTGTCCGTTCCTTGCGGTTATGTGAAGCAGCTCGGTAATCCCGTCCTTGCTGTCGTTGAACCACCACGCCGTGCCGAGACGGACATGACGGAAAACCTTTGCCAGCGTTGCAAGCTGCTCGTTCATTGCCGGGTTCAGAGAGTATATCACCGTCTCCGGCAGTCCTCCGTCGGAATTGATTGCATCAAGCATTGCCGCAATGTCAGAGCCGGGAACCGGGTCTCCGATACAGTCGCCCCCGCAGTCGCCGCCCTTTTCGGCAAAGAGCGCGGAATTTATGTTTCTCTGCACCGCAATGTGCCACTGCATGACGATTCCCTTATCCCGATAAAGCCCTCCGAGGAAGCGATACATATCGAAAAGGAAATCAAGATATTCCCCGTCGGAAATATCCGCACCGGAAAGCGCCTTTGCAAAGGTCATGTCGGCGGAACAACCGCTGCCCCTCCGGGGAAAGAACGGTATTCCGACATCCGAGAAACGGCAGCCGTGCCTGACAAAGAAATCAAGCCGCGCGGCAATCGCTTTTTTCAGCGACGCAAGGTCGGATATTTCACTTCCCGCCGCCGCAGACAGCCTTTTTATGTACTCCGGATACCCGCCGTGCCTTATCAGAAGAAGATTGTCTGCCCTGAACGACGGAGCGATATCGGCTGCAAATCCGGCATCGGAAGCCAGCTTTTCATGATATTCAAGGCTGTCCGCCGGGTCGTCGGTCGTTGCGATATACCTCACGTCGGACATTGCGATCAGCTTTCTCGGCGAATAGTGCCTCTCTTTTATCACCCGGTTTGCGCGGTTGTATATCTCCTCCGCCGTTGCGGGCGAAAGCGGGGTCTCTATCCCGAAATACATCGAAAGCTCCATCTGCGTCCAGTGATAAAGCGGATTTCCCGCGGCATATTCGACAGCCTCCGCGTAAGCGAGAAATTTCTCATACCCCCCGGCATCCCCGGTTATGTACTTCTCGTCAATACCGGCAAGCCTCATGAGCTGCCACTTGTAATGGTCTCCGGAGAGCCACATTCCGGATATGTCGGTAAACTCCCTGTCGAGATATATCTCCTCCGGCGACAGGTGGCAGTGATAGTCATAGATCGGAAGCGACCTGACTCTCCCGTACAGCTTCACAGCCCCGGGCGTGCCGAGCAAATAGTCATGTTTCATTTATACAGCACCTGCATTATATTATTACGGATTAATTATATCCCGCCGCAGTCCAAAAATCAATTGCGATTATTTTCTTTTTGTATTGCAAATCCGCGCATGACGTGGTATAATATTCGGTACACACTGCCTGAATTTTCTCAGCACCGACACCGCGCCCGGTGATTTATCAGAAAGGAGCGCGCACCGCGCCGACAGATACTCAATGAATCAGGATGTACTCTATGACAGCGAACTGATAAGCTTCTCCCGGAAGACCAATCTGTTCCCCGACAACGATTTCTTCAATCTTCACATTCACGACGACTATGAGCTTTACTGCTTCATATCCGGCGACGCATACTTCGTCATCGAGGGCAACAGATACCCCCTCACCCCCGGCTGTATCGTCATAATACGTCCGAGCGAATTCCACCGCGTTTATGTCAGCAGCTCGGTTCCGTATGAACGGTTTGTCGTTCAGTTTTCGAAAAAGCTGATAAACTCCTTCGACCGCGACGGAACACTTCTTATTCCTTATCATGACCGTCCTCTCGGCAGGGACAACCTGTATCCTCCGTCAAAATTCAACGGCATTCTTCCCATCGACCTGCTGAATACCGCAGCCGAAAAGGAAAACGACACCGCGGTCGTCCGCATAAAGGTCATATCAAGCCTCATCATGCTCCTGTCGCGTATTCTCGTGGCTTTCCGGGATTCGCAGGGGAACTCCGCGGAGCTTCTTACGCCGGAAAGGATCATTGACTACATCAGCCGCAACCTGAACAGCGACCTCTCGCTGAGCACCCTCAGCGGAAAGTTTTTCATGAGCGAATCCCAGCTAAGCCGCATTGTCAAGCAGGCAACCGGTCACTCCGTCGGCGAATACATCAGCATAAAGCGCCTCCACTGTGCAAAATCCCTTCTCTCCGCCGGAGAGCCTGCGGGGAATGTCTACCTCAGCTGCGGCTTCCGCGACTACTCCACCTTTTTCCGGGCATATAAAAAGCTCTTCGGAACAAATCCGAAGAGCGATATGGGGAGGGAGAACAGGTAATACAATATAAATAATCAGAATACCGTTCCGGACAGGATGCCGGAACGGTATTTTAGGCTGCATTCTGTTTTCTTAAACCACCGTGACCCCGTCCGGCACCGAAACATCGACAACGGTATCGCCGTCGGCATTCTTTCTTGCCGAAACCCTGATAAGTCCGTGTCTTGTCGGAACGCAGCCCTCGGCAAATTCAAGCTCTCCGAGGTGCGGATTTATGCTGACGGTGTCGCAGCCGTATCCGGTCTTTATTCCGAGGATATTTTCGGAGATGAATACCGCAACAGCCGACGCCCAGCCGTGGCAGAAGCTGTGGCGGAAGCCGGTATAGCAGAATCTGCCGTAATCGCCGTGGATGTCGCGCTTTCCTTCCGGGACCGGCTCGTCGATCCTTCCGGCATTGTCGAGCCACTCCATGTGGAAATCCTCCCAGAAGGTCGTTGCACCGACTGAGAGCATTGCTCCGTAGTACTCCTTCATTATCTCCACCGCCCGGTCGGTCAACCCGGCATCGGCAAGCGCGGTCAGAATGTAATATCCCATGTATGTTGACATTCCTCCGGCACCCTTTTCGGCAATACGGTCGATCGCCTCCCTGCCCTCTGCTCCGGCAAGGTAAAGTATCGCATGAGACTGCGAGAAATCTCCGCCGTCAGCGCGACTGCAGTACAGGCACTTCACGCGGTCACGGCATCTTTCCGCAAGCGCGTCCTCGCCGATGTGCTCCATCATGTCGGCGGAAGCCTTCAGCGCAAGGATAAGAAGCCCGTGAACGCCGGCCTTTGCCTCGGGAGTTCCGGACGTCGGCCAGTCAAGGAAGTACGACGGAAGAGCATCTGTCCCGTCATCGTTTATAAGGTCGCACACTCTGTTTATAAGTCCGGTACAGAAGTCCCTGTGCTCCGTCGGGAAGGTGTAGTCCGCCTTGTACCTGCACCAGTCGTCTGCGATAAGCAGCCACCAGAGGGAATATGCGGGGATCGTATTTATCCATCCGCCGCCGGCGCCCTCTCCGATAGCGAATTCAAGGTTTTCCTCAATGCAGCTGTCATTGCCGAAAACGGTTTTTACGGTGAGCATCTCCGGGTGGGAATCGCCTATCCAGACAAGTCTGTCGCGCTTGACGCCGTCCCATATCGCCCCGTTCTGCATATTCAGATGGCAGGTATAGACCGCCGTATCGTAGATCTTATTGATAAGCGGATCGCTGCACCTGAAGCTGCCCCTGTATTCTGCATCGGTATAGACAAAGTCGGCAACCGCTGCCTTCAGGTCAAGAAGCCCGTCGCCGTCGGTCAGCTCTATCTTCACGAACCGGAAGCCGGTCTGACCGAAGGTGAGGTCGGAATAAAGCGGCAGGACTGCATCGAAATCGCGCGGCGAATGGTCGTTGCACGCACCCTTTTCCCCGATCTCCGAAAGAGCCTCGCTTACCGACTCACCGAAGGTAAGCCTTACGTGAACGTCTCCGCTTCTTTCGGAGAAGGCAGTGAGAAGCCGTATGCCGCCGTGCAGTTCCTTCCCGAAATCAAGGACAATAAAGGCGTGTTTTTCCTCCCCGCGGTTGTCAAGCACAGTAACGTCCGGCTCGCGGAGTCCTATCTGGAGCTTTTTCCCGACAAGCAGCTTCTCCGCCCCGGTCACCTTTCCCGATGTCATGACAATGCGTGCGGGAAGCACGAATTTGTGTACTCTTTTGTCTTCTCCGATTACTTTCAGATTCTCGGTTGCTGTCATTTGTGTTGTTCCTTTCACTCTGCTTCAATGCAAAAGCGCGAATTTGCGGATAATGCCCACCGGCATCCGCCGATAACGGTATTATATCATATAATCCGCGCTTTTTCTACCCCTTTGCAAAAACTCGGTCAATAAATTCCGCCGTTTTCGCGGTATATTCTCCAGACATTCTCGAAAAACGAGTCGTCCTCCGGGATCGGTCTGACATCGCGTGTGCGGCAGCTGAAGGCTCCGTCGGAAAGATAAACCTCCTGAATACTTTTCCTTGTTTCTCCGCGGCTCTCCGGGACAAAGCGGAACGGTTCAGAGAACCCGTCACGGAGTTTTCCGGAAGGATCATAACAAAGCGACGAACCGCGCGTCTCCCCCGCCGTGTCGGAATAACCGATCATCGCTGTAAGCACCGCGCACTGCGTCAACAGAATATCGCGGAGCTTATAGAAGGTATAAAGCCTGTCTGCCGACGAGACAGAAGCCTTGTCGGATATCCCGGCAAGCTCTTCCCCGGTAATTTCAAGAAGATTTGACAACCCGTCACGCCGCCTGATAGCCGCTCCGCTGTCGCTCATCCTTCTCTGTGCGTCAGAGATGAGCTTTCCGGTATTCTCCTCGCCGCCGATAACACTTTCCGCGATCATGCGGTGCTTTTCCGCGCATTTTTTAAGTATCGGCAGAAATTCCGCATCGGAAGTCTTTTCGTTCGGATAGCTGCATATGTAAAGCGCCGCGCGCAGCGAACCGACCTGCCCGGCATTCAGCGCCGAGCCGCCCGGACGGGTGACTCCGTGGGTTCCCGCGCACTCTCCCGCGGCAAAAAGCCCCCGCACCGAGGTCTGCCACCACATATCGACGGATATCCCTCCGTTGCAGTGCTGTGCGCAGAGCGATATCTCAAGATATTCCGCAGATATATCCCTGCCCTTTCCGAGGTACAGGCTGACCGCAGGGGGATTCATCTTAAGAAGCCGGTCGATCGGTCTGCCGAAGCAGGCTCCCGCCTTTTCAAGATACTCCCGCGCCTCGCCCGACAGCTTCCGGTAATCTATCTCCTCAAGCCCAAAGGGATTTTTCGTGAAATCAAGATATACCCGCCGGTGATTCAGAACCTTTTCACGGTAGACAAGCAGATCGATTACCGACGAGCCGTCAAGCACCTTCCGGCTGTCAAACGGCCACTGATACCCCTTCAGGAAAACGGCTGACAGCGCCCCGTACCGGTCGGAGAAATAATCGTCGAGGAATTCGTGCTCCGTCCCGTCGGGATCAACAGATACGAACCGCGGAAGGACCTGCATATATGTCCCGGAAACGTTCCATCTCGGAGACACCGACGCAAGCCCGTACTGCCATTCGGTAAGATTCTGAGCCGCGGCACCGGCTTCAAGAAATACCCCGGTGCTTCCGGTATGGCACTCCGGATACGCGCTGTCGGCATATATTCCGGCAGGACCTCCGACGGCGGCGATCACGTCCGCACATCTGAAGCAGACAGCCTCACCGGTCGCCTTTCCGATGCACATGATGCCGCAGACGCGGTTTCCGTTCTTCATCACCTCAACGACAAGATACCCGTCGTAAACCGGCACTCCGAGCCTTTCCGCGTTCTTCTGAAGCGCCTCCGTCATGTCCCTTGAGGTGAGAGGTCCGGCAGAGGTCGCCCTTGCATACGGGTCATGGTCGGTCTTGTAGCCGACATATTCCCCGTAACGGTTCACCGGGAATTTCACACCCAGCTCGCACAGGTTCATGAAGCACCTGACCGACAGAGCCGCCTCGCACAGCGCGTTGTCGCCGTCCACACTTCCTCCTGCAAACAGATCGGAAGCCATTTTTCTCACGCTGTCGGGGCTGTCGCCGCCGAGACCGAGCTTATAGTATGTCTGCTTGTCGCTGCCGGTATTGCGCGACGTTCCGCAGTCAACCCCCTCGGTAACAATCGCGCAGGAAAGCCTTCCGTCCTCCTTTATCCGGCACGCGGCATTGTAGCCCGCAGCACCGGTACCGATGATAATTACGTCATATTCAAATATCTTCATAACAAACCGTCCGTCACAGGCGTCTTATGTGATATCCGCCGTCAACATCGACCGACTGACCGGTGACATAGGGCAGCACTCCGGAGCAGAGGACATAAACCGCGTCAGCCACGTCCTCCGGCTCTCCCCAGCGCTTTATGGGAAGCAGCCCGCCGTCGATAAGCGCGTCGTACTTCGCCTGAACCGTCGCTGTCATTCCGGTGCGGATTATTCCGGGTCTTATTTCGTTGACCATGATGCCCTCTCCCGCCAGTCTGTCGGCAAAGAGAGCGGTTATCATCGAAACACCCGCCTTTGATATGCAGTACTCTCCGCGGCTGGTCGAGCTGACATAAGCCGACATCGACGAAATGTTGCAGATATATCCGCGCACGCCGCCGTTCACGTCGTTCCCGATCATGTGCTTGGCGACCGCCTGCGTCAGGAACAAAGTTCCCTTAGTGTTTATGCCCATGACAAAGTCATAGCTCTCCTCGGTCATCTCAAGGATGTCGTTTCTGACCCTCGGAGCAACTCCGGCAACATTGACAAGCGCATCGATCTTTCCCGACACCGCAAGCGCAGCCGCAATAAAATTCTCCCGGCTCTCCTTTTTTGAAAGATCGCCCTTCACGTACGTAAATGCCGGATTGCCGACGTTTTCAGCCTGAGTATCGGCAACATCCATGCCGACAACGTGCCAGCCCTCCGAAAGAAATTTTCTGACCGATGCCTTTCCTATGCCGCCGTTGCAGCCTGTTATCATAACTGTTTTCATGTTGTTTCCCCCTGACCGGTTAATTCTGTTTTTTCATTTCGCGGTAAAGCGCGGCGTAAAGTCCGTCCCTCACCACACACCCCGGCGTACTGCCGGATCTCATGAGCTCGGTGCATTTCGAGCAGCAGATGCATATCCTTTTCGGGTCAAGCCCGCCGCCCTCAAGTATGTCGCGGGCAAATTCCGGATATGCAAGTATCATTCTGCCGAACCCGGCAAAATCGAATTTCCCGTCCGAAATATAAGCCGCCGCCACGTTCGGAGCGGCAACTCCGGGATAGGTAAGCCCGGAGGAAACTATCTTCATCTCCGGCACCGAGCGTTTAAGCTCAGCCGTTCCTTCAAGCATACGCGCGACTCCGGTCATCGGGTGCTCCGGCGGCTCATACGGTCCGGCGGCAAACGGACGGTTGATGTGCGGGTTGAAATACGGGTTGCCCATCGTAATGTCAAGCACGCGCACACCGAGCGAATACAGCCTTTTTATCAGCATGACCGGCTCCGTCGGGTCAAAATCCGTCCCGCCGTCCTTCTTCACACCGAAGCCGTTCGGATATTCAAATCCGTCATAGGCATTCAGCCTTGAGGTGACTATGAAATCCTCCGACGTCCCGGCAGCCGCCCCGGAAATGCTTTCGCAGAGAAGCCTCGTCCGGTTCTCAAAAGCGCCTCCGTACCTTCCCTCCCGGTTGTATGCCGAAAGAAGCTCGGAATTCAGATACCGGTGACAGCATTTTATGTCAACACCGTCAAATCCGGCTTTTTCGGCAAGCACGGCATTATTCACAAGCGCCTCTCCCACCCTGTCGAGATAGTCATCCGTCGCAATGCACTCCTCAGAAAGCATTCCGTCCTTCTCAAGGATCGGGTTGTTGTACGCGATTATCGGCGCGGGTCTGCCGTCCGGCTTGCTGTACCTGCCGGAATGGGTGTCCTGCATTATAACAAGCGGCGCATATCCGTTCGCCTTCATCCCCGCCTCCCGGAGCTTATCGACAAGAGACGCAAACGCGCCGATATTGTCCTTATAAAGCCACAGCTGACGCGGGTTTGCCCGTCCCTCCCTCAGGCAGGCGGTCGCCTCGAACCATATGATGCCCGCCCCGCCCTCCGCAAGGCGCAGGTATCTTCTTTCGGTCAGCTCTCCCGGAGTTCCGTCGGGATTTCCGTCGCAGCCCTCCATTGCCTGACATACAAGACGGTTGCGGGCAGTCTTTCCCCCGATATCAACGCTGTCGCCGAGACAGGAGATATCACGGGAATAAGGAAGCCCGGCACCTGTCGCGGCATTCTGTTCGCTGAATTCGGCAAACGACGTGCAGGCTTTTCTCTTCACGTTTTCCATCACTCCGCCGCCTTTATCCATTTTTTCAGGGTCTGCGCCGTTTCCGGAAGCGACTCCGGACGGTTGTCATGCATGAATTCAAGCATAAGCGGCATTGTCTCACGCTCTGAACCGCGAAGAATGCTTAAATATTCCGCCCACCTGTCGGTATGCGCGTCAAGCGGGAGCATATTCTTTCCCTCCCACGAAAACACATGAACACCGTAAATGTACGGAAGCAATGCTCTGACCGACTCCATGTTCCATGAATGCGTCCTGAGCTGGTTCGGCTGCCACAGCGTCATGAGATTCTTTCTGCCGACGTCACAGAAAAACTTCAGCTCGTCGGTATACTCCTGCGTAACCGTCCGGTTGTGGCACTCAAGGCAGAACCTGATGTCAGGATACCTGCCGCAGATTCTCTTTGCATCGTCAACGACCTTTGCGTAAACCTCCGGCGACATTTCGGACGCCGACGTGTTCCCCGCCCAGATACGCACATTCGTGATGCCGAGTATGCGGGCTGACGTGACGGTTTTCTCAATGTCCTCCCCGCTTCCGAGAACATAGTACGAGCCGTACTCAGGCATTGACAGCCCGGCAGCTACGGTTTTCTTTTTCGCGGCTTCCGCGGCGGCAATGTCACCCGCGGGAACGTGTACATCGCTTCCCCACTCGACAGCCTCAAGCCCTGCATCAGTCGTGACACCGATAATATCACCGACGGACAGCGCCCTGAAGCTGATCGAAACAAGTCCCGGTATAAATCTCATATTATCTGCCTCCGTTTCAGTGACCGCCGCCCATATAAGCGCGGTCTGTGGTTGATTGTGTTCTAATTATAGCTTTGACCGTCTTTTACCGCAATTGCAAATCAGGCGAACAGCATTGCAAATCCGCGCACGGGAATTAAAAAACCTGCTGTCGAAAAACCCGGAATCGAGTTTTTCGACAGCAGATTCAAATCACACGCGGTCTTCCTTCAGTCTCTTCATAACGCCGTTGCCGCCGCGCCCGAAATAATCGTGAAGCGTTCTGTACTCGCGGAACAGCCTTTCATAAGCCGCGGCATTTTCCGGGATCGGTCGGTAGACAGTCGGTCTTACCCTGCCCATAGCCTCCGATGCGGCAAATGCATCGCGGTAACCGCCGTTTCCGGCACCTGCCGCCGCTGCCGCAAATATCGCGGAGCCGAGCGCCGGACCGTTCGATGCCCCGGCGATCCTTATCTCTCTGCCGAGGACGTCTGCATATATCTGCATGGTAAAGGGATCCTTGTCGGCAATGCCGCCGGTCGCATAGATCTCCTTCACCGGAACACCGTTTTCACCGTAATTGTCAACTATCATGCGGGTGCCGTATGCCGTTGACTCGATAAGCGCGCGGTATATGTCCTCCGGCTTTGTTCCGACATTAAGCCCGAGGATAAGCCCCGACAGCCGGCTGTCTCCGAGGACCGAGCGGTTTCCGTTCCACCAGTCAAGCGCGATAAGACGGTTTTCACCCGGCTTTTTCTTTCCGGCAAGCGAGCGGAGATATTTATGGATATTCATTCCTCTTTCCCGTGCCGCATTCATATAGCTTTCCGGTACGCAGTTGTCGATAAACCATGCAAAGCAGTCGCCCACGCACGCCTGCCCCGCCTCGTAAGCATAAAATCCCGGCATTACCCCGTCAAGCACCACCCCGCAGATCCCCTCTGCGTATGACAGCTTATCCGACAGGCTGATGTGACAGGTCGATGTGCCGATTATCATCAGCATCTTCCCCTCGCAGTCGCCTCCGAGAGACGGAACCGCTGCATGAGCGTCGATTATGCAGGCGGCGACCGCAGTCCCCGGCTCAAGTCCGAGAAGCTCTGCCGCCTCCTCCGTCAGTCCCCCGCAATATGCCCCGGCGGGAACCACCTCACCTCTCAGCTTGTCCTCCGCCGCACCGGCAAAGCCCTCCGAAAGCTGCCCGAAGAAATCCCGGCCGGGATAGCCGTCCTCACGGCTCCACAGCGCCTTGTAGCCCGCCATGCACGCGCTTCTTTTCAGGCTTCCGCAGAGCTTCATGACAAGCCAGTCGCCTGCCTCGATAAAAATATCCGCATCGTCGTACACCCCGCGCGCCTCGGAATATGTCTCAAGCATCTTGGCAAACGCCCACTCGCAGGAGGTCTTTCCGCCGTAGCGCTTCAGCCATGCCTCTCCCCGCGCTTCCGCAAGATCGTTTATCATGTCCGCATACTTCTGCGCACCGTGATGCTTCCACAGCTTGACGTATGCGTTCGGCTCATCACTCCACTTTTCCGTCATGCAGAGCGGCGTTCCGTCCGCATAGACCGGCATTATAGTGCAGGCAGTGAAATCCACGCCGACGCCTATAACATCGCGCCTGTCCACCCCACACTCCGAAAGAAGCTGCGGAACGGTGTTTGCAAGCGCGTCAAGATAATCCTGCGGATACTGAAGCGCCGATTCCGGCTTGAGCTTTCTCCCGGTGGGTATCTCCCCGTCCATGACAGCGTGCGGATAACTGAATTCGCGGTACCCGATCTCTTCTCCGTCGGACACGCTCACAAGCACCGCCCGTCCGGACAGCGTTCCGAAATCAAGCCCAATTGTATACTTTTTTGACATACGGTATTCCTCCGATGATTTTGGTAAGATAATTATAGCATACTGCCGCGCAAAAATCCAGTAGCAAAGAGAAGAAATTCCGATTCCGGTACAAAAAATGCCGCCGGAAAGGGTCCGGCGGCACCGTGATTTTGATTTTACTTCACACCGAAGACATACTTCGTCGTCGAGTCGTACTTTTCTCCCGCCTTAAGCGTGCACTGAGGCATATAAGGACGGTTGGGAGTGTCGGGGCTGTACTGCGTTTCAAGGCAGAACGCATGATACAGCTTTTCCGGAACACCGCCCTTGAAGGGAGTTTTTCCGTTCATTCCGCCGGCAGTATAGAGCTGAACCGCAGGAGTGTCGGTGTACATGGTCAGCGTGCGCCCTGTTTTGGGGTCGTAAGCCTCCGCACCGGGACGGAGCTCTCCGGGCTTGCCGTTTATGACAAAGTTGTGGTCATATGTCTGACCGATGGGACGGAGAGTCCTGAAATCGAAAGCGGTTCCCTCGACCGGCACCGGCTCCCTGTACGGAAGAAGAAGCTCGTTGACCTCGTCGTACCGGTCGGCATTTATCATAAGCTCCTGCTCAAGCACCGAACCGCCGTCGTAGCCGTTCAGGTTGTAATATGTGTGGCTTGTAAGGTTGAGAACGGTATCGCGGTCGCTGTCAGCCTCATAGTGAATGGTGAGAGCGTTGTCGTCGTCGAACGTGTAGGTAACGGTTACGTAAAGATTGCCCGGGTAGCCCTCCTCACCGTCGGGCGAGAAGAGCGTGAGGACAAGCCTGTCAAAGCCCTCTCCGGTAACCGCGTCTGCGTCCCATATCTTTCTGTTGAAGCCGACGTTTCCGCCGTGAAGATGGCACCTGCCGTTCTCGTTGAGCGCGATATTATATCTTTCGCCGTTCAGCGTGAAGCCGCCGCCGGAAATGCGGTTGCCGTACCTGCCGATTATCGCGCCGAAATAGGCTTTCCTTTCGGCAACATAGTCGGCGATGCTGTCAAATCCGCAGATAATGTCACCCATTTTCCCGTTTCTGTCGGGCACGATAAGCTTGCTCATAATGCCGCCGTAGGTAAGTACCGTCACCGAAGCGCCGTTTTTGTTGGTAAGGGTATAGGCAAAGACATCCTTGCCGCCGAAGGTTCCGAAAAGCTGTTTTGTAATCATATATGATATTCTCCTGATGAAAAAAATCGTCATTCACGTATAATTATACATTACCGATAACGAAATGTCAAGCACAGATTCACGGAAGCGCTGCAAACCGGAAAAAGGTGCCGTAAAAACCCGTCCTGGGTTTCTTACAGCACCTTTTCGTTATACTCCCGCAGTCAGGCAGCCCGCCTTGCCGGTTTTATGCTGATTATCGAGATATACGCCTTTGAGGTAACGGCATATACGATCACATAGAACAGCGCAAAGACAAGGAACACGCCCGCCGTGACCGCAAGGAACAGTCTCACGTTGACCAGCCCGAACAGCTTAAGCACCCGGTTCACCATCGGAAAGGCAAAGCCCATGTGAACAGCCGAGACAGCAAGCGGCAGGAAAAACACCGTCAGTATCTGCGAATTGACCGAAGTACGTATCTCCCCGACCGTCATTCCCACCTTCTGCATGATCCCGAAGCGCGACTGATCCTCATAACCCTCGCTGACCTGCTTGTAGTACATGATAAGCACCGCCGCAACCACGAACGCCGCACCGAGAAGGATACCGATGAAGAGAAGCCCGGAGTAGGCGGCAAGAAAATCGTCAAGCTCCGGCTCAATGCCGGTACAGCGATAGGACTCATACCCGTCACCGGATTCAAGGGCTTTGCCGATACCGTTTCCGATCCTGTCACTCAGCCCGGACTTTTCGTCACTGCTTCCGACGGCATCAAATCCGATACAGAGGTCCGGAAGCGTCCGTCCCTCCTCCGCCCCGTGCCTTGAGACGGAGTAAAAATCAGCCATCCCGTAAATATCGGAGCTGTCCGGCAGAACGATCCTCACGGCACCTGACCCGGAGGATTCCGGTATCGGAAGGTCCGGAGCCTCGCCGGTCACGGTGTAGCTCCTCCACCCTTCAAACGACAGTGTCTCAAAGAGCGTCCCGTCCTCCGCGCTGACAAGCGCACAGCCCTCCTGCAGTGAAACGCCGGCATCGGCTGCGGAAACCGCATAGATATGCGACAGCAGCCCGTCCGCGCCGAAATCGACATTTCCCCCGGAAATCTTCCCGTAGCCGGTAAAATAACGCAGCTTCACAAGGTTCTTTGCCTTAAGCCCGGATCCGGATATCAGAGAACCGATGTACTCACTCACGGCATCGGCGGAAGCCTCTCCGCAGTTTCTGACCGTAACGATATAGTCACGGCAGTATCTTGTCCGCAGTGTGTCCTTCAGCCCGATATACAGACTCATGACCGATGAAAGCGTAACCACCACCATCGTCGAGAGAATGCAGATGGACGCAAGCCCCGCGCCGTTGCGCTTCATACGGTAGCTCATCCCGGAGACAGGCACAAAGTGCTTTTTGGAGTAATAATACCGCCGGTTCTTCCTGAGAAGTTGCAGAAACATCACGCTGCCGGATATGAAGCATATATATGTCCCGATAATGACGAGTATCACCGCGACAAAAAACAGCAGCGTCACCTGCAGCGGATCCTTTATCGACAGGGCAAGCCAGTAACCGGAACCGAGGATCACAAGACCGACAAGAGCCGCAGGCAGATTGCCCTTCGGCGCGCGCTCACCCACGCTGCTCTCGTGCAGAAGCTCTATGGGGCTTGCCGTTCCGAGCCTTTTCAGCGAACCGAGATAGATCACGGTGAATATCACTGCATAAACAGCCGAAGTCGTCAGCAGGAGCGGAACGCTTACATAAAAGTCAAACCCGGCGACATGACCCATAAGCCGGAACAGGCACATCTGCGCCAGCTTTGACAGAAGCACTCCGAAGACAAGACCGAATACCAGTCCTGCCGCGCCGATTATCGCATTCTCGACAAACATGACCTCCGCAATGTTGTGCTTTGCCATGCCGAGGATGTTGTAAAGCCCTAACTCCCGCCGTCTGCGCTTGACGATAAAGCTGTTTGTGTAGAAAAGGAATATCGCCGAAAATATCCCCACAACGGCACACCCGAAGGACAGCGTAACCGAAAGCGAATTCCCGCCCCTCATAGCACGCACACCGGGATCCCGCGCAAGGAACGCGGTGATATAGAATATCGATATCATGCAGACGCAGGTCAGGATATACGGGAAATATACCTTCCCGTTTTTTCTGATGTTGCCGCCGGCAAGGCGGAAATAAAGTCCCGCTCTCATCTTATCCCGCCTCCCGTGGCAATGACGGTGAGCGTGTCGGAGATCTTCTGATACATCTCCTCGTCGCTGCTCTGACCGCGGTAGAGCTGGTGGAACACCGTGCCGTCCTTTATGAACAGCACCCGTCCGGCGCGGCTTGCGGCTTTTGCCGAGTGAGTGACCATAAGTATCGTCTGTCCTCTGCCGTTTATCCCGGAAAACAGCCTTAACAGCTCGTCGGAGGAACGCGAATCAAGCGCTCCCGTAGGCTCGTCGGCAAGAATTATCTCCGGCTCCGTGATAAGCGCCCTTGCGACCGCCGCCCTCTGCTTCTGACCGCCGGATATTTCGTATGGGAATTTTCCGAGGATGTCGCCGATTCCGAGGTCAAAGGCTATCGGCGTCAGCCTTCTCTCCATCTCCGGGTACTTCATCCCGGCAAGAACAAGCGGCAGGAAAATGTTGTCCCGCACCGAAAACGAGTCAAGCAGGTTGAAATCCTGAAAAACGAAACCGAGATGCTCACGCCTGAACACCGCAGCCTCCGAATCCTTTACCCGGCATATGTCTCTCCCGTTGAGAAGCACCTCCCCAAAGGTCGGTCTGTCAAGCGTTGCCACAATGTTGAGAAGCGTGGTCTTCCCCGACCCGGACTCACCCATAATCGCGACATACTCTCCTTCCGCCACATCAAAGCAGACGTTTTCAAGTGCCGTCACGCGGTTTCCTCCGAACCTTGTCGTGTATATCTTTTTCAGATTTCTTACTTCAAGCAGATTCATTGAATTTACCGTTCCTTTCGGCAGAACTCCGCATGACCGGAGCTCTGTTTTTTTCTTACACGTCCATTATATCAGAAAAGGGAAAGCGCAGCCATGCTTCCGGCTTACGTTTTCCCTCCGAAACTTACAAAAGCGTAAGAAACCCCGTCATTCCGCGCCGGTCCTCCGCCTGTCAAGGCCGATATACACCGCCGTGCCGACCCCGACCTCCGATTCCGCCCGTATGACGTGTCCGAGCCTGCCGCACACCGCCCTGCAAAGCCCGAGACCTATTCCGGAAGCCTTTCTGTCAAGTCTCCCCGCGCTCCCGGTGTAACCGCTCTCGAATATCCGCGGCAGATCCTCCGGACTTATGCCGATCCCGGTGTCCCGGATGACAAGCGTAAGCGGCTTTTCAAGATAAACCGAGACAGAACCCTCGTTAGTGTATTTCAGCGCATTTGAAAGCACCTGCCCGACAACGAAGCCCAGCCACTTCGAGTCGGTCACGACGGGAACATCCGGTACGTCGAAATTCAGCTTTATTTTTTTCCTTATGAACTGCGGTGCGAATTTCCTTATCGCCGACCGCGCAATATCGCTGATGAGGTATTCCTTCAGCAGATAGTCCGTAGTGTCTGACTCCAGCCGGCTCTTCGCCATGACCATATCGACATACTGCTCGATCCTGAAAAGCCCTTCAAGCAGCCCGTGCGCTTCCTCCGTGTCGCTCTCGCTTAAGATCAGCCGCATTGCCGCTATCGGAGTCTTTATCTGGTGCACCCAGAGGGTGTAATACTCGCTGTCGTTTCTTTTTCTTCTTTCCGCTTCGTCACACGCACTGCGGAGTGCGCCGTACAGCTCCGTCACCATCCCGGTGAAGGCGGAAACGACTCCGTCCTTTGTCTTCGGAAGCCCCTCGCAGGAAATGGTTATGCGGCTCTTTATCTCCTCAAGCTCCGAAACCCTGCGGCGGTACAGAATGTAATCCGCGGCGGCGAACACCGCGAAAAAGGCACCGCAGAGCGCCGCCCCGTAACGCACGGCAGCCGCTTCGATTCCGAACAGCCGGAACACCGCCGCAAATATCACCGCACATACCGCAATGACCGCGATATCACCCGCGCGGCGCCTTAAATATCCCAAAAACACCGTCAGCCTCCCTTTTCAATGATATATCCGAGCCCTTTTTTCGTTGTTATGAAGTCGCAAAGCCCCTCGGAATCCAGCTTCTTGCGCAGTCTTGTCATGTTCACGGTCAGCGTGTTCTCGTCAACGTAGCAGTCCGTCTCCCACAGCCTCTCCATAAGCGTACTGCGGCTCACAATACTCCCCTTTTTCTCAAGCAGGGTCAGAAGAATCAGGTATTCGTTCTTTGTCAGCCGGATGCTTTTCCCGTCGTACATAAGTGAAGCCTCGGAGGTGTTGAGCCTTGCTCCTCTGTGTTCCGGATATGAAGGCTGACTGCCGAAATCGTAGGCTCTGCGCAGATGCGCCCTGACCTTTGCGGTAAGCACCCCCATATCAAAGGGCTTTACCACAAAATCGTCCCCGCCCATATTCATTGCCATGACAATATTCATGCTGTCGGATGCCGACGAGATGAATATAACCGGCACGCTTGATATCTTCCGTATCTCGCGGCACCAGTAGTACCCATCGCAGAACGGAAGCGAAATGTCAAGCAGTACAAGATGCGGCGAATAATCCCGGAATATCCCGGTCACCGCCGTGAAATCCTCCGTTTCGCAGACGTCACAGCCCCACGCCGAAAGCCCGCGCTTTATTGCCGAGGATATCTGCCTGTCGTCCTCAACTATCATTATCCGGTACAAAATATCCCGCCTTTCCGCCCGATTCTCATATATTACAACTGATATTATACCACCGTTCCGCCGTCCTGTAAAGTCAAAAAGCAAAAATAAAGGGTGCAGAAACCCGCTTCAGAGCTTCTGCACCATCATTATTTACTTATATTGTCAGCCGTTCAGCGGTCGCGTCTCGGTCTGAAGGGTCTGCGGGGACGCTCGACCGGCTCGGCATCCGGCATTCCCTCGGGACGGGGGAGAGTGTCCTTATGAGAAAGGTTCATCCTGCCCTTTTCGTCGATTCCGAGGAACTTGACGGTCAGCCTGTCTCCGACATTGCAGACGTCCTCCACCTTTTCGACTCTTGTATGAGCCAGCTTGGAGATGTGGACAAGCCCCTCCTTGCCGGGTGCAAATTCAACGAAAGCACCGATCGGAATGATCCGTGTGACCGTTCCCTCGTATACCGCGCCGATCTCCGGCTCGAACACTATGTCGCGGATCATCTTCTCTGCGGCAAGACCGCCGTCGCGCTTGACCGCGGCGATGAAGACGGAGCCGTCCTCCTCTATGCTGATCTCTGTCCCTGTCTCGGACTGGATCTTCTGAATGACCTTGCCCTTCGGTCCGATAACGTCACCGATCTTCTCGGGATTGATCTTCATGCTGATCATCTTGGGTGCGTACTCGGAAACATCGTCTCTCGGCTTGTCTATCGCCTTGAGAAGGATCTCGTCGATGATGTAATCGCGTCCCTTGTGGGTAGTCTCGAGAGCAGCGCGGATGATCTCGGGGGTAAGTCCGTCGATCTTGAGGTCCATCTGGATCGAGGTGATGCCCTTATGGGTTCCGGCAACCTTGAAATCCATGTCGCCGTAGAAGTCCTCAAGCCCCTGGATGTCTATCATGGTCGTCCATGTGCCGTCGTCCTCGGTGATAAGACCGCAGGAGATACCGGCAACGGGAGCCTTTATCGGCACGCCTGCCGCCATAAGCGCAAGGGTGGAGCCGCAGACAGACGCCTGAGAGGTCGAACCGTTGGAGGAAAGTACCTCGGACACGCAGCGGATGGCATACGGGAACTCCTCTACCGAGGGAAGCACGGGAACGAGCGAACGCTCTGCAAGTGCGCCGTGACCGATCTCGCGTCTTCCGGGAGAGCGGACGGGCTTTGCCTCGCCGGTGGAGTAGCCGGGCATATTGTAGTGGTGCATATATCTCTTCGACTCTTCCTCGTCGATGCCGTCAAGCATCTGCTGATCGCCGAGGGTGCCGAGGGTAGCAACCGTGAGAACCTGAGTCTGACCTCTTGTGAAGAGTCCCGAGCCGTGCGCTCTGGGAAGGAGATCGACCTCTGCGGCAAGCGGACGGATCTCGTCCATTCTTCTGCCGTCAACGCGCTTCTTGTCGTTGATGAGCCAGCGGCGGACGATCTTCTTCTGGATCTTGTAGATAAGCTCTTCCATTCTCGAATCGATATCGGGATATTCCCCGCTGAACCTTTCAACGATGGCATCCTTTATCGGGACCATTCTCTCATCGCGGACAGTCTTGTCGGGAGTGTCAAGAGCGAACATGACGTCCTTCTCGCAGAAATCAAAGACCTTGTCGAACATTTCGTGGTCGAATTCACCAGACTGATAACCGAACTTCGGCTTTCCGATCTCTGAAACGATGCTGTTTATGAATACGATGAGCTTCTTTATCTCCTCGTGAGCAAGCATGATCCCGTCGTACATTTCGTCGTCGGAAACTTCCTTTGCACCGGCTTCGATCATAACGACCTTCTCTGCAGTCCCGGCAACGGTAAGCTCAAGGCGGCTCTTTTCTCTCTGGGCGGCAGTCGGGTTGATGACGTACTCTCCGTCAACAAGTCCGACAAAAACTCCGGCGATAGGTCCGTTCCACGGAATATCGGAGATTGACAGCGCGATCGATGCGCCGAGCATTGCCGAGATTTCCGGCGAGCAGTCGTTGTCAACCGACATGACGGTCAGGTTGAGGGAAACGTCATTGCGCAGGTCCTTCGGGAACAGGGGGCGTATCGGGCGGTCGATGACACGGGAGGTAAGTATCGCCTTTTCCGACGGCTTGCCCTCTCTTCTGAAATATCCGCCGGGGATCTTTCCGACAGAATACTGTCTCTCTTCAAAATCGACCGACAGCGGCAGGAAATCGATCCCTTCGCGGGGCTTTGCGTTTGCGGTCGCGGTTGCGAGAATGGCGGTATCGCCGTATCTCACAAGGCAGGAGCCGTTTGCCAGTCCGGCGAGCTTTCCCGTCTCTATCTTCAGCGGTCTTCCCGCAAGTTCGTATTCGAATACTCTGTAATTTTCAAACATACTTTTTTCTTCCTCCGTCTTTACACCGCCTCCCGCGACGCGGGAAGCGAAAATCATATTTTATCCCTGAATCAGGGTAATAAACGCAACAGTGAGGAACCCTGCCCTGCGGCAAGGTTCCCCACATAAGAGCTGTTTCCATCCGGTGGGGCGTTTACTGAAAGAGGTTTCCGACCCCGCCCGGTATTACTTTCTGATACCGAGCTTCCCGATGATTGCACGGTATCTTTCGATATCGGTGTTCATGAGGTAATTGAGGAGATTTCTTCTGTGACCGACCATCTTGAGAAGTCCGCGGCGGCTGTGATGATCCTTGTTGTTGGACTTGAGATGCTCGGTCAGGTTGTTGATCCTGTAGGTAAGGATCGCGATCTGTACCTCGGGGGAACCGGTGTCACCCTCGTGGGTGGCGTACTGTTCGATAATGCTCTTTTTGATTTCTGCTGTCATGATGTTTTCACCTCATAAAAATAATTAATAAGCGATTGCCTCAGCAGCCGGCGGGTGAACGCGGCATATGCCCTTTCCCCGGGAGCCGGGACAACGCAATACGGGTATATTATATCACAACCGTTCCGTTTTGTAAACCGTATCGGCTGTATTCATACAAATTTAACATTTCTCCGGACTCACGAAAGCGAGCCGATATATGCGTTCAGCGACGCTTTTGCCGCGTCAAGGCAGCTTTTCAGCGATTTCGACCCGGTAACCGCGGAAACGACGGCGTTGTACGTCCCGTTTCTCAGGTTTTTCGACGACGCTCCGAACATTGCCGCATGGTCATACACCGGATCCTGACAGATAAGCTCCATCATGTCAGGGGTATGGACACCGGTGATGTACTCACTCTGCGCCTCGGCAAAGAAACAGCGTTCGATGTACCCGTACGACGCGGTATTCACCGCCCGGAGAACATACCCCGCCGATTCGGGATTGTCGGCAGACGCAAGCGCGGTTATCACGGGGGCATCCGACGACAGCGGCGTGCTGTATTTCGCCTGTGTCCCGTCGGTTTTCGGAAGCGGAAGCGCCTCCCACATAAAGCCGCAGTTCTTTATCTCCTTCATGGTTCCGAGGGTTCCGGAAAGCACCAGAGCCTCTCCGGTAAGAAAAATATCCGTTCCGGTCAGCGTGACCTCTTTTTCCGATTCCACCCCCGACTCATCGGCGACCGTGATGTTCTTTTTTATGCTGTCGGTGCGCATTGACAGCAGCGTTTTCATGTTGGAAACAAACCTTTCGGTGATGTCGTTCCGGCAGGCAAGCGAGTATCCGTCCGAATTTGACAGATAATTCTGCCCGGTCGAGAAGAACAGCCCGGCCACAAGCGGCGAAACACCGTCACGGCTGACAAACCGTATCCCGTCCTCCGGCATCAGCTTCATGCTCTCAAAAAGCACGTCCCATGTGAACCCGCCGGAAACAAGTCTGCCGTAATCCGGCTTTATCCCGTATTTCTCTCCGAGGGTGAGGTTCAGATAAAGGCATCCGTAGTTCTCCGGCTGTCTTACCGCCCATCCCGCCGTTCCGATGACAACTCCGCCGACGGTCAGCTGAGCCGTTGCGCGGCTGTCATAGCACTCGTCGTCAAGCTCCGTGAAAAGCAGCGATTTCAGATTGCGCAGATACCCGCCGGAACAGTAAGCCGGAACGTCCCCGCTTCTTATCACGGCAAAATCGGCATAATAATCCCCGGACTTGTCCGCCGCCTTTGCATCGGAAAGAAGCTGTGACGCGGACGAAAAGAGGCTTATCACCTTTGCGTTGTACCTCCCGGCGACAAGGCTGTCACGGTAAAGCGCCGCCTGAGAATATGTCTCCGATTCCGCGTTGAAGATATCTCCCGTCTCGGAAGCGGCGGCAAAAATGACCGATCTGCCGGAAAGGTCGGCTGCGGGAAGACTGTCTGTCTTTTTCTTCGCCATGCCGTAATAATCCTCCTCCGGCATCGTCGGATAATCCTTGGATTCCCACGTCGGAGCCGTGATGTCGGTGCCGGTCGTGCCGCCGGAGTCAGTCATCTGACCGGGTCTGTTTATTGTGATTATCCCGCAGGACGAAAGCGCCAGCACCAGCAGAACGGCAAGCTGTGCCATGCTCCGTTTTTTCATGTGCGGTTCTCCTTTCCGGAAAATGCATCAGGAATTTCTTATATAGTGCGTTCCTTCTTTGGTATCGACAAGGGTTATGCCCATAGCGGCAAGCTCATTTCTTATCCTGTCCGCCTCGGCAAAATTCTTTTCCTTCTTTGCGGCGGCACGGAGAGCGATCTGCCCGGTTATCCACGGGTCGCACTCCTCCTCCGGCTGTTCCTTCACGGGAAGCGGCTTTGTGAGGTCAAGCGCAAGAACCCTGTCGAAATCCTTTATCAGCGAATACTTTGTCGCGTCGCCGATATCCGCTTTAAGAACGTCGTAAACCGCGGTTATCGCAAGCGAAGTGTTGATATCGTTCCCGACAGCCTCTGCAAAAGCGGCTTTATATTTTTCAGCCGCCGCAGCGTCAATATCGCCGTTCCTGTCAAGCGCAGAGGTTCTTGCCCTCAGCTTGCGGTAAGCGGTCGCGGCATTGTCAAGCGCGTCGTAAGAGAACATCAGCGGCTTTCTGTAATGCGAAAGCAGGCAGAAGAAGCGGTACTCAAGCGGGTCATAGCCCTTTTCCTTAAGCAGGCTCAGCGTCAGGAACTCGCCCTTTGACTTCGACATTTTTCCGTTCGCGGTGTTGAGGTGCAGGACATGGAACCAGAAATTGCACCACCTGTGCCCGATATAAGCCTCGGACTGTGCGATCTCGTTCGTGTGGTGCGGGAAGGCATTGTCCACCCCGCCGCAGTGAATGTCAAGATATTCGCCGCAGTATTTGAGGGAAATGGCAGAGCACTCGATATGCCAACCGGGATATCCCACTCCCCACGGGCTGTCCCATTTCAGCTCCTGATCGTCGAACTTCGATTTCGTGAACCAGAGCGCAAAATCGGCGGGATTGCGCTTGTTCGCGTCCTCTCCGACGCCCTCTCTCACCCCGACCTCAAGGTCGTCGGCATCGTGCTCGCCGAAAACATAGTACTTTTTCAGCTTTGAAATATCAAAATATACATTCCCGCCGGAAATATACGCATAGCCGTCGGCAAGGAGCTTTTCAATCATCTTTATGAACTCCGGAATGCACCCGGTAGCCGGCTGGGTGACATCGGGGCGCTTCATGTTCAGGGCTTCGCAGTCGGCAAAGAACGCGTCGGTGTAGAACCTTGCGATCTCCATAACCGTCTTGTGCTCGCGCTTCGCGCCCTTCAGCATCTTGTCCTCGCCCTCGTCGGAATCACCGGTCAGGTGTCCCACGTCGGTTATGTTCATGACGCGCTTCACCTTGTAGCCGAGGTAATCAAGCGTTCTCACAAGCGCGTCCTCCATTATATACGTGCGGAGGTTTCCGATGTGTGCATAGTGATATACCGTCGGACCGCAGGTGTACATTTTCACCTTTCCCGGCTCGTTGGTATAGAAATCTTCCTTTGTCCTTGTGAGTGTATTGTACAGCTTCATCTTATTTTTCTCCGTTTTCAAGCTCCGATATGCGTTTTTCAAGAAGTTCGATTTTGTGCGTCAGCCGGCAAAGCTCCTGCGACACCGGGTCGGGGATATGCACCTGGTCAAGATCGACCCTTCTGTCGTTGCGTTTTACCACCTTCGCCGGAATCCCGACCGCAGTCGAATCCGGAGGCACCTCAGAGAGCACCACGGCGTTTGCGGCGATCTTTGAATTGTCGCCGACCCTGAACGGCCCCAGCACTTTTGCCCCGGCGCCTATCATGACATTGTTTCCGAGGGTCGGGTGACGCTTTCCGACGTCCTTTCCGGTTCCGCCGAGGGTGACGCCCTGATACAGCGTGCAGTTGTCGCCGATCTCCGCCGTTTCTCCGATAACGACCCCGCTTCCGTGGTCGATAAACAGTCCCTTTCCTATCTTCGCGCCGGGGTGGATCTCAATTCCGGTGAGGAATTTCGCGCCCTGGCTTATCACCCTCGCGCCGAGGACATGACCGTGCGTATGCAGTATATGCGCCACGCGGTATGCAAGCACCGCATGAAACCCCGAATAAAGCAGCGCAACCTCAAGCCCGCTTGTCGCCGCGGGGTCGCGCTCCTTTATCGAGGCAAGCTCTTCCTTAATGCTTCTGTATGTCCTCAAAGCAAGTATTTCCGCTCTGTTCATATGATTTTTCTCCGGTTAAAGTCGGGCGGTATTTCCCGTCCGTTCCTTAAATTATAATATATTTTATGCGATTTGTAAAGAGCCGACACGCTTTTTTCGCTTCATTGAAAGAAAAAACTTGATTTTTGCCGCCTGATAAGCCGATTATTTCGTTCCGGCACTTGACAAATCGGCAAAACAGCAATATAATTGAGTAAAATGACCGGAATATGAAGGATTCGGGCTGTCTGCCTGCATATCCGCCGGGCGTGTGTTTTTTTTGCGGCTGCAGGCGGGATAAATGAATGATATGCCGCGGCGGCATTCACAGCCGCCGGAAAAGCACAGAGCCGCCGGGTTGTCCCGAAAGAAAGGAAGCCTTCCCCCGTGAAGGCGGTCATACAATGAACAACGATCTTATCAACAGAATCAAAAAGCACGCTCCCCGGTTCTCAAAGGGTCAGCGCGCCATTGCCAACTTCCTCATCACAAATTACGAAAAAGCCGCCTTCATGACGGCATCAAAGCTCGGAGAGGTCGCCGGAGTCAGCGAATCGACCGTTGTCCGCTTCGCCGTCGCAATAGGCTTCGAGGGGTATCCGGAGCTTCAGGCGGCACTTCAGGAGCTTATCAGAATGCGCCTCACCCCCGTACAGCGCATGGAGGTGACAAACGACAGGATCGGCAACGGCGACGTGCTTGAAAGCGTCCTGAACTCCGATATTTCAAAGATACGTTCCACCCTTGAAACCGTCAGCCACGCCGATTTCGACAGCGCGGTCGAGGCGCTTATGCACGCAAGGAAGATCTACATAATCGGGATGAGAAGCTCCGCGATACTTGCCAGCTTCCTCGCCTTCAACTTCAGATTCATGTTCGAACACGTTTCCCTCGTCCAGACAACCAGCGGCAGCGAGGTTTTCGAGCAGCTTCTCCGGGTATCGGAGGACGACGCGGTCATCGCCATCAGCTTCCCGCGCTACTCCAAGCGGATAATCAACGCCGTTGAGTTCGCAAGCTCCCAGCACGCAAAGATAATCGCGATAACCGACAGCGAGGCTTCTCCCATCGCTCCCTACGCCGGCTCAAGACTCTTTGCAAAGAGCGACATGGCGTCGTTCGGCGATTCGCTTGTCGCCCCGCTCAGCATCGTTGACGCGCTCATCGTTGCGATATCGAGAAGAAAACAGCGCGAGCTTGAGAGAGTCTTTACCCGTCTTGAAAACATCTGGGACGAGTATGAGGTATATGACAAGGGCAGGATCTGAAGCTGCCGCAAATAAAAACACTGCCGGGCGGCTTTCTTCCCCGAAAACGGGATCTGGAAAGCCGCCCGGCTGCAGACGGGGACACAGCATATGAAAAAGATCGCAATAATCGGAGGCGGTGCGGCGGGAATGACGGCTGCAGTAAAGCTCATCGAATACGGCGCGGACGTCACGGTGTTCGAAAAAAACGACCGCACCGGGCTTAAGCTCGGGATCACCGGCAAGGGCAGGTGCAACCTGACAAACAACTGCACCCGCGAGGAATTCATGGCGAATATCCCGAGAAATCCGCGCTTTCTCTACTCGGCCTTCAGCGCGTTCACCCCTGCAGATACGATGGAATTCTTCGAGTACATGGGCGTTCCGCTCAAGACCGAAAGAGGAAACCGCGTTTTCCCGGTTTCCGACCGCGCGGGAGACATCGTTCACGCTCTCCGCGACAGGATAAAGGGTCACGTCGTCAACCGCCGCGTCACCGGCATCTGCGCCGAAAACGGAAGGGTGACCGGAATTACCGCAGGCGGGAAATTTCTCCCGTTCGATGCCGTCATACTCTGCACCGGCGGAATGTCATATCCGAAAACCGGCTCCGACGGCGACGGCTACCGTTTTGCCAAAGCGCTGGGGCACACCGTAACTCCCCTCCGCCCGTCGCTTGTTCCGATAGAGTCGCCCGACCGCTTCTGCGCCGGAATGCAGGGACTTTCGCTGAAAAACGTCGCAGTCTCGGTCACGTCGGACTCCGGACGCGGGGTATATCGTGACTTCGGCGAGATGATGTTCACCCATTTCGGGGTCACGGGACCTGTGATACTCTCGGCATCCTCGATGATACCCGACCTTGCACCGGGAAAGTATATTCTTCATATCGACCTGAAGCCTGCGCTTGACGAAAAAACCCTCGGCGACCGACTTCTCTCCGACTTTTCAAAGAATATCAACCGCGATTTCGCAAATTCCCTCGGCGCACTTCTCCCGGCAAAAATGATCCCGGTTTTCGTCCGCCTCTCCGGCATCCCGGGTGAAAAAAAGGTCAATTCGATAACGAAAGAAGAGCGCAGAAAGGTGACAGCCCTCCTTAAGGACTTCCCCGTCCGCCTTTCCCGCTTCCGTCCCATCGATGAGGCGATAATCACAAAAGGCGGCATCTCCGTTAAGGAGATCGACCCGAAAACAATGCAGTCAAAGCTCGTCTCCGGTCTGTTTTTCGCCGGAGAGATCATCGACGTTGACGGCTATACCGGCGGCTTCAACCTCCAGATCGCATTTTCCACCGCAGTCTGCGCGGCGGCGGGAGCGATAGACAGTCAGTGACAGAAAAATCAGGCGGCACGCAGCTGCGCACCGTCTGATTTCTCATTTCCGGAAGATAATTCACTCAGGAAACATATCCGCTGATCTTTCTCATGATCCGCTCATACGCCCTCTGATAATAAAGCGCCTCCGCCTCGTTCATATCCGTGTTCGCGATGGCGTAAAACTTCTGCAGCATCGTCTGACACCGTGACAGAAAGTTGAGATATTCGTTCATCATCCCGAGCGGATTTTCCGATTTCGTATACCTCTCCATGAAGCTGCAATACTCGTCAAAGAAGCCTTCGTATGAATCCACCGCCTCCTTGAATTCCGGACGTACTCCGGGAGGGGCAGCATTCTGGCTGCTGCAGGAGCAGAAAGAAAGCACCAGTATTGCAAGCACCGCGACAATTGAAACGACCCGTTTTGTCTGTTTCATTCCGACTCCCTCCTTTATTTCAGTTTTTCATACATCGGCTTGAAGCCGTAGGTTTTCACGGTGAACAGGAATTGTTCATATGAAATACCGTATTCCGAATAAACACAAACCGTGATTTCTTTCCCGGATTTCAGCAGAGAGAAAAACTTATTCTTGTTTGAAACAATTTCAATACGGTCAGCATTCCTCGGCATTTTTCCTTCAAACGTATACTTTTTCCCGTTTGAGTCAAGAACTGAAACCGTATACTTCTGTCCGTAATATCCTTTGACACGGTCATATTCGCCAAAAAGCTTACGAAACAAACCGATGCTCACACGTCCCTTGTCTACAATTATCTGTCCTGCACACGTACCGTCATCTTCCAGATAGCCCTTATGTTTACCGTCAAAGGTTTGATACGACAAATATGTACCGTCAGCTTTTCCGAACTCATCAACATAATTTTTGAAAGTCCACGGGACACCACCCGATATCCTACCGCATCTCACACAGGCGCCGTTGTTATAAATATGCTGCGGATTAATATTTTCCTGCCTGACAATTACTTCGCCGCACACGGAACAATGCTTTCCTTCCGTCTTCCCGAAGGTTTCGCAGCTCTCCTCCACCGCCGGATCAACCACCTCGGTGTGCGGCAGCTTTGCAATCGTCTCCCCGCCTTCAAGGACAGCGCCGCATTTTGCGCATTCGCTTCCGGCGCTTCTGCCCTCGGCGGCACAGGTCGGCTGAGCCGCTTCAAAGTTGACCGATTCATGTCCCGCCGCCGGAATTTTCTCCTGCGGAACAAGCACCTTCCCGCACCTTGAGCAGTGCTTGCCCTCGGATTTGCCGTCTGCGGTGCAGGTCGGAGCCACAGCTGCGTCCTTCACCGCTTCATGCTTTCCGGCATCGGGTTCTCCGTGGGCTGCACCGCACTTTTTGCAGATTGCCGGGTTCCTGCAGTCCGCCGGCTGCCACTCGTGCTCACATCCGCACGACGCAAGGAACAGCACCGCAAAAAGCATCGCGACAAGCAGCCGGAATGACACTTTTTTCATTTCACTTTTACCTCCGATAACAGTTTTTTCTGCAAATATGGATTTGCAGTATGTCTTTTCAATTATTATACATCCTTTATTTCCATTTGTCAAGACAAATATATCTTTATTTTCCCCACATATTGCCTTCACGGATGTATAATAATACGGAGGGCAAAAAAATGGACTATTTTGACTGGTTTGCAAACAGAATATCTGCACTGAGACTCAAAAAAGGCGTATCCGCGCGGGAAATGAGCCTTGCGCTCGGACAGAGCGAGAGCTATATCAACAAAATCGAGAACAAGCGCACTCTGCCGTCAATGGCCGGGTTCTTTTACATCTGTGAGTATCTCGGAATCGAACCGCGCGCATTTTTTGACACCGACACGGAATCGCCGGGAACCGCAGCCGATCTGTACCGCGAGTTTTCAAGGCTCCCGGAAAAACAGGCAGAGCATATCCTCGCTCTGATCCGTGACCTGAACGGCTGATCCGGCGCGTCTCCGGAAATTCCGAAAATGTTTTTCAAAAAATCAAAAAATCCTATTGACAATCATCTCACGTTATGGTATAATATCATCCGTTGCAAGGTAAACGAGCGGCGATGATTTGCTGGTGTGGCTCAATGGCAGAGCAGCTGATTTGTAATCAGCAGGTTGATGGTTCGACTCCGTTCACCAGCTCCATATACGGGAGCGTTCCCGAGCGGCCAAAGGGGGCAGACTGTAAATCTGTTGTCTATGACTTCAGTGGTCCGAATCCACTCGCTCCCACCAAAAACTCACTTGCTTTGGCAGGTGAGTTTTTTAGTGAAATCAACCGCAGGGGCAGAATACCGCTTCTCTGTATGAAATGCGCCTCCGGCAAGCGTAATCACTTCGGCGATGGGCGGGTTTCATTTTTCTTTCTGCGAGGCATAAGATTTTCGTTAAAACGAGGAACAACGGTAATGAAAAAATGCAGCGACTGAAATTGCGAAATGATTGATGACTGTCCGATAACCGGGAAGCACCCCTACGTGTCTGATTTCAGACAGCGCGTCGATATATCGGTCAGCATTCCGACAGGTCAGAAAAACAGCCTTCCCGGAATCCCGTGCGAAGCAGCAGACCGCTGCGCGCTGAAAGCAAGAGTCTGCCCAAAATGCGGGAAGGCCGGGCTGTACGCCGACCTCAGTCAGCAGCGCTGATATGAGGAAGCGGTTTCAACCGAACATAAAAACCGGCATCCGCAGTACGGGATGCCGGTTTTCTTATTGTTCGGTCAGGCTTCAGGCAAGGTTTGCGTAGCCGAAAAGCTCCATCATTTCTTCCATGATGTCGGCTGCCTTTTCAACGCTGTCGCGCATATAAGCCATAGACTCGGTTGAATTGAAGTCGCCGGCACTTATCTTATCCATGCGGGAGACAACCTGCTCTGCCGCGTGCTGACCGGCTTCTCTTGCGATCCTCGTCCACATATTTACCCTTACGACGCCGTCGGAGGCGAGGCCTCTTGTCTGCTCGTTTGCAAGGCAGGAGGTTCCGTGAAGGACAAGCATCTTTCTGCCGAGGGCGGCGGTAAGCTCTCTTGCCCTTGCCTTGTCGTACCTCGCCTTTCCGACAGAGGTAGACTGCTGTTCGGTTCCGAGGTCGGCAACGGCAAAGTCAACACCGGTGGTCTTTACATATTTCACCGCGTTCTCGCAGTAGTTGTCAATATGCGTTGCGACCGCGCCGTCGGAAACGTTGAGTGATTCAAGAATTCCCTCGACAAGCACATCATTGCCGTAGTTCTTCACATACTCGGCGGTAAGAGCCATATTCTCCTCGAAAGGATAGAGCTGAGCGTCGAACATGACCGATGAGAAGTAAGGCAGTGCGCAGGTAAGCGCCCATCTGTCGCGGACGGGGTTGGCATGGTCAAGATGAGGAAGGACGGCTACGTTTTTGTATGGCGAATACTTGCTTCCGGCAAGCACGTTGAGGTACGCGAAATGAGAAAGTATTCCGGTCTTTGGATCCTGGCAGTACAGAAAGCGCCTGCACTGTGGCATATGCGGGTATGTAAAGGTGGTTGCAACAACAACCGGCACCTTTTCTATTTGATACTTTTCCGCAATTCGCTGTGCGGCGATGAGTATCGCCTCTGTGTTCCAGTAGGATGCGGTGCAGAATATTCCTATGCTGGTACCGCGCTCCGCGGCTTTTTCAAACACCCTGAGTGATTCGTTTCTTTCGGTTATGACAGACATTGTTTTTTTCCTTTCGTTCTGTGTCTTCGGTTCAGTGGATGTCAACGTGAGTGTAGCCGAGATACTTTGAGAGCGCCTCGTTGAGTGCCTCGAAGACATCGGTCTGCGTGATTATCGCATGGTGGTGGAAGCCTCCGTCTGCGATCTTTTTCAGCTTGTTCTGAAGATCGGGGGTTTCCATTACGGCATGGACTCCGAAGAAATCCCCGTCGACCGGGTCGTCTGTGATGACTGCACGGTCGGAGAAGAATGCAAGCTCGCCGTTTGTGGCTCTCATGCCGCAGATCGTGATCTCTCCCGTCCTGACCCTGCCGACATTGAGTCCCCAGCTGCACTTTTCGGGCTTGCCCTTGGAGAGCATCTTGTGATCCTCAATAACTCCGGGAAGCTCCATAAGCTCCTCCGGAAGCGGACCGCAGTGGAAGAGGATGCACTTGTTCTCCTCTGCCCCGTAATTGTTGTTGAGGTCGAGACATCCGGCGGAACGGCCGGAGGCGGCGGCAAGTGCGCGCATTGCAACGGCATTTGAAACGTCGGTCTCGCAGGCTGCGGAAATTCCCTTGTGGTTGAGCAGTCCGAGTATCGAGCAGGGCGCGATCCCGAGAAGCTCCTGAAGCTCCGACCAGCATCTTATCGCGATGGCATCGAGCTTTGCGGTCTTTATGACCGATTCGACAGCCGCGCCGAACTTCGCAAGAACAAGGTCGCGTCCCGCAGGTGCGGCGGAGCAGTTCATTGCGGCATTGAGGTCGCGTCTCCACTCAAGCACCGACCCGTCGCTGTCGGAAAGGCTGTTGTATATCTTCATTATCGAGGTGAGGTCATAGGTCTCGACCTCAACTCCGTGCCTTTCAAGGACAGTCTCATCGTAGCGCACAGATTTGAACGCCGAGGTGCGGGCGCCGATAACTCCGACCCGCATTCCGGTCAGTGCCTTTACGACGCGGCAGGTCGCGGCGAATCTCTTAAGCTGAGCGACGAATTCGTCGGTATCGGGAGCGACGGCGAAGGGGGTGTATCCGGTATACTTCACACCCATCTGGTTAAGTACGCTTGTAAGGGCGAATTTGCCGCAGAAGGCGTCGCGGCGATGCTCGAAATCCATCTTTCCGGGCTCATCGGGATAAGCCTGGATAAGCACCGGAACATCTATCCCGCGCAGAGCCGCCTTGATTCCGTTCTCGTCGCCGAAATTGGGCAGACAGACGACAAGCCCGTCATATTCGCCCCTGTGAGCGGCGAGGAACTCGTGATAGATGTTTCCGTCTTCGGTGGTTTCGACGGCATTGTACTTTGTCTTTCCTTCCTCAAGGGTAAGACATTCAATCTCCGCCCTGACAAAGGCGTTCTTCATCTCGGCATAAGCCGCCTCGATGACGCTGCTCGGGAAAAAGCCGCGGTTTGCAACAAGAAGTGCAAGTTTCATTTTCGTTTCCTCCGGTAGATAAATAGTTATCGATAATGTAAGACCTTGCGGCAAACAGCCGCTCCGGCGCGGACAGCCGGAACAACATTATCGTTAATCATATATATGGTATCACCAAATCCGGTCTTTGTCAAGAGATAATAGATATATTTTCAACGGCAAAGGCAGAATATTTCCGCTCAGGAATGCTCCGATGCAATAACCTGGCGGCGGGCGTTTCCCGTATGATCCTCGCGGCGGCATTTTTTCCGGTATGCGGAGGGGTTCATTCCGGTCGCTTTTCTGAACACCCTTCCGAAATATCCGGGATCCCTGAAGCCGGATTTTTCCGCGGCCTCAGCCACCGTCATGCCGGTCTCGCAAGAAGTCTTTTGCCCTCTTCCACCCTTCTCTCAAGGATATAATCTCACACCGTCATTTTTCTGACCTGCGAAAAAAAGTGCGACAGATAGTATTTGTTTGTAAGACACACCTCGGCAACCGAATCGAGTGTGAGATTTTTCCTGAAATTCCGCTCGATAAATGCTGTGACCGAATCGATGATCCGGTTCATTTCAATATACGGCGCAATGTCATGGGTCGTATCGACAAGCCGGAACACATACATGATGAGCGTTCTGAAAATGCTCTGCGCGATCTCGGTGTAAAGCAGCTCCCGCCCCTCAAGCTCCCCGATAAGCTCTCTGAAGCAGGTGTTCAGGATGCCGTACACCGGCATAAAGAAGCCGCGGCTTCAGATTTATCGAGGAATAGTCCTCCGGCAGAAAATGGCGGCGGAACTTTAAAAAACCGAATAAATTTCGGAAAAAGTGAAACCTTTCGCCCCTGTTCTGCGTCTGTAATATATGAAGCCACCCGACAGTACGCAAAGAAAGGAAATAAAAGCCATGAAAAAACAGATAACCGCCGTACTCTGCCTTGCACTCGCGGTGTGCACGGTGTTCTCCTGCGTCTCCTGCTCGGTCAGGATAAGCGCAAGCGAGATCTCCTCCGGCTTTTCGCGGAAGGCGACAGAAAAAGGAACGGTTGACAGTGAATTCACCGGCATCCTCTCCGGATTTTCGATGAAGCTGTTCACCGGCTGCCTCAAAGAGCAGGAAAAGGGTCGGAATACTCTCGTCTCCCCTCTGTCGGCAATCATCTGCCTCGGAATGATCGCGGACGGCGCCGGCGGTGAGACAAAAGCGCAGATCGAACGCGCCCTCGGCTGTGACACCGACACCCTGAGCAAAAATCTCTTCGCACTGACAGAGCAGCTCTACATCTCCGACAAATGCCGGGTAAACATCGCAAATTCGCTCTGGATAAGGAATGACGGCACGGTAACCGTAAAGGACAGCTTCCTCCAGAACAATGCCGACTGGTACGGCGCACAGGTCTACCGCGCCCCGTTTGACGACACAACGGTAAAAGACATAAACAGCTGGTGCGAAAAGCACACCGACGGGATGATCAAAGAAATCATCAGGGAAATCTCATCGGACATCCTCATGTACCTCGTCAACGCGCTGATGTTCGACGCGGAATGGGAGACGAAATACAGGAAAAACGACATAAAGGACCGCAGCTTCACCGATTATTCCGGCAAAAGCACCGACGTGAAAATGCTGTTCTCCTCCGGCGAGACACTGCTCACCGGCGACGGCGTGACAGGGTTCATGAAGAACTATCACGGCGGGAAATACAGCTTTGTCGGGCTTCTTCCCGATGAGGGAACCGACGTTTACGACTTCGCCGCATCGCTCGACAGCGAAAAGTGGACGTCGATATGGAACAGCCGCAATGCGGAAAGAGAAAACGGCACAACCGCGACCGCCGGCATCCCGGAGTTCACGTCGGAATGGCAGATGAAGCTGAACGACGTCCTCATCGGCATGGGGATAAGCGATATGTTCGATGAAAAAACGGCAGACTTCTCCCGCATGAGCGATGCCCCGCTGTACTGCAGCTCATTCAGCCAGAAGACATATGTCAAGGTTGACAGAAACGGCACAAAGGCTGCAGCGATAACCTGGGGAGACATGAAAGCCACAGGCGTTGAGCCGATATCTGTCGATGTCATCCTCGACCGCCCGTTCGTCTACGCAATTGTTGACAACACGACCGGAATCCCGCTCTTCATCGGAGTCACGGCATCGGTCTGAAAAAAGCTTCCCCGCTTTCCGGAGAAAAACCGGAAAGCGGGGGAGCAGCTTATTTTTCAGGCAAGCGCCGCACCGAGAGCGCGGCAGGCAGCCACAGCGTCATCGTCGGGAGCTTCACAGCAGATTACACTGTCGCAGGCAAAGACAGCTCCGTCGCCGGTGCATCTCTCCTCCCAGTTTCTCATCCACTCGCCGTCGCCCCAGCCGTAGGAACCGAACAGAGCGATCTTCTTCCCGTTCAGCGCCGCCTCGCAGGAGGCGAACATCGGCTCGAATTCGTCCTCTTCAAGAACCTCGGCTCCCATCGCCGGGCAGCCGAACGCAATCCCGTCGAACCCGCCGACAAGCGACGCATCAAATTCCGCCGCGGTGAAGAGAGAGCATTCCGCGCCCTTTTCCTTCGCGCCCTCCGCGACCGCGTTTGCCATCGCCTCGGTGTTTCCCGTGGCGCTCCAGTATACAACTGCTGTTTTACTCATAATAATTCCTCTTTCCGCCCTCATCGGGGCAATTAACGGCATAACCGCGATTCCGCGGCTGCCTTTGATTATCGCCGGATACAGTCTTTTTATCCCACGCTCAGACAGAAGCCGCGGGAAGTCACCCCGGAACGGCAAGCCGCTCGATCGGCCTTCCCTTCCTCCACTGCCCGCAGTAGACCCCGGTACATTTGCGATAGAGCGCGAACCGCTTTTCAGCCGCCTCCCTGTCGCCGTATACCTTCCAGCACCCGGAACATTTGCAGGCGCAGGGATCGGTCATGAAGCCCTTAACGTCCTCCGGAGGGTAGCCGAGAAACAGCCCGATCTCGTGCGGGAATTCATTTCCGCGCAGACGCTCTATCAGCTTCATAATGCACTTTCCCGGACATCCGCAGGGATATCCCTTCTCACAAAGGATCTGCGCGGCATCGCCGTCTCCGAGGTCGCGTGCAAGACGCCACGGACGGTATATGTATATAAGCATCCGCTCCCCGTCGTTTTTCACCGGAAGCACCCGTATTCCCTTCGGTGCAAGCCGGATGTTCAGATCCCGGAGCGCTCTCATCTCGTCGGGCGATGCGCTCGGACAGGAAAACAGGCTCCCCGTCTTAAGCCCCGCCAGCGTCGGCGAGCAGTGCCTGACTATAAGTTCTTCGGACATAACATATCCCTCCTTTTCAGCCCTTCATGCTCACGATGAAAGCATTGTTTCACAGGATTTTCGTTTGTTGTTCCCTGTTTGTTCCTCAAGAGTTTTCTCTGTCGGATTATGATTTCCAACAGAGATTTTACGACTGCACCAGTGCCTGTCCGTTTTTCTTTCTCCGGAGAAAGAAAAACTTGAAAAAGAAAGAGCTGCAAGGGGGATGCCCCCTTGACCCCCGCTGTGCGGGAGAGACACCACAACCGCATATGGTATCAGCGGGAGGATTCAGTACAGGTCGCACAGCGCGGACAGGTCAGAGCGCGGACTGTTAAACGTCCTGCCGCGAACTGAATAGCCTTCCCCTCCGAGGGGAAGGTGTCGGCGGAGCCGACGGATGAGGTGTAGCGCAAATCGCGTTACAATGCAAGAAGTTACATCTGCCTCAAATAACGGTTCCGCAAGCGGAACCTACACCTCATCACCGCCTGCGGGCGGAGCTGTCT
>OLGD01000226.1_pt1 | contig 116932 bp, 89 predicted proteins | sample 1605311 | NCBI WGS metagenome assembly OLGD01 (sample SAMEA3888917, study PRJEB22519) | human gut metagenome | biome: human gut; feature: human-associated habitat; material: faeces | place: Denmark | collected 2010 | reverse complement strand
CTTCGTAAGGGCGCAGCCCTTCAATGGCTGGCGCACCTTGCGCCCGTAAGGGGCGTCAGCCTCTTCAACGGAAGCGGCACCGCCGCCCCTTCAATGGTCGGCGGCGCTGACGCCGTCCCCATTTCCGTGTCTGAATGGAGCACCTTTTTTTGTGGAATCGGCGTTGCCGCCTTTGTACTGCTTATCTCTGAAACGTAAAAAAACCTGCCTTGGTATTGGCAGGTTTTTTTACCGTTAAAGCGGCTTGTTGCGCCGTTTTATTGCCTGGGGGGGAGCTGTTGGGGAACCTTGCTCTTTGCAAGTCTCACATAGGCTGGCAGGCCGTTTTCGTAGGGAACCTGAACTTCGCCCTGGATTAGCGGCATCACATATTTGTTGAACTGGTAGCTGATTGAGATTTTGTCTTCGGCTATCCAGGTTTCAGGGAAATGTTTTACTCCGTTGGCGACTTCAGCGAGCGGCACGAGAACTGTTTCGCAGGCGTATTTTTCGGAATCCGCGCGCACGAGCGCGACCATCTTTCCGGTTTGCCCTTCGACCGCCGCCTGGACCGCGACCTGCCCGCACATGAACGCTTCGTTGGAGTCCGCGAGAGACGCGCAGTGGGCGGCGGCGCGCTGCTCGTGCCCGAATTTGCAGGAGCGCGCCTTTACGCCGAGATTGGCGGCGACAAGGTTTTGGAGGTATTCGCCAACTCCGCCGAGCTGCTCGTGCCCGAAAGAGTCCTGCATTTTGCCGGCGGCGACAAAATTTCCGTTTGCGTCGGCAAGGCCTTCGCTCGCCACCACTAAGCAGAAGCGGTTTTTCTTGAGGCATTCCTGAACCTGCGCGAGGAAGTATTCCGCGTTGAACGCCACTTCCGGCAGAAGTATGATGTGCGGGGCGTCTTCGGGCTGGTTGCGGCGCTTGGCGACGCTTGTGCCGGCGGCTATCCATCCGGCGTTTCTGCCCATCACTTCGACTATCGAAACGAGGTCGTGGTTGCCCATGGCTTCGTGGTCGAGCGCAAGCTCCCTGATGGCGGTGGAGAGATATTTGACGACGCTGCCGTAGCCGGGGCAGTGGTCGGTGACGGGAAGGTCGTTATCTATCGTCTTGGCGACCCCTATGACGCGCATATCGTAACCCTGGGCGGCGGCGTGGTCCGCTATTTTGTTGGCGGTGTCCTGCGAGTCGTTGCCGCCGATGTAAAAGAAAAATCGGATGTTGTGCGCCTTGAATACTTCGATGACGCGCGCGAAGTCCTCTTCGCTCCTGAGCTTGTAGCGGCAGGTTCCGAGGGCGGCGCCCGGCGTGTAGCGCAAGCCGCGAACCGTCTGCTGGGATTCGTCCGCGAGGTCTATGAGCTCTTCGTTCAGAATGCCCTCCACTCCGTTGAGGGCGCCGTAAATTTCCTCTATGCAGTCGTGGTTGAGCGCTTCCGTAATGACGCCAGCGAGGCTCGAATTTATGACGGCCGTGGGGCCGCCGGATTGCGCTACCAAAACGTTTCCAGTCAGTTGTTCTTCCATAATATAGTTTTTATTTGATAAATTTTTAAGCGCACATATTGCCTAAAATCGCGCGTTAGGCAAACATTTTCTCTCGGAATTTGCTGCTCGCGCGGCCCGCGCAAACTTTTGGAAGGCGGGCAAAAAAGATTCGCATTTTCGGCGGAATTTTGTTTGCATTGGGTCTTTAAAGAAAATGGATTCGGAAATAAAATGCGTCTATCCCAGAAGGGTCGCCGCCGATATGGTGGCGCCGCTTCCGCTTGTGAAATACGAGGGCGAAATAGAGCTCGTCGAGGACGAGTCGCAGCTGGACAGTGCGTTGGCGGAAATCTCCCGCGAGAGCGTGCTCGGCTTCGACACCGAGACGCGCCCCAACTTCAACCGCGGAAAATCGCAACCGGTTTCCATATTGCAGCTCGCGGGCGCGGAGAAAGTTTGGGTCATAAGGCTCGACCCGCTCGCGGAGCGCCTTGCGGACATCTTCAAGGTGCTTGAAAACCCGGCGATAAAAAAGGCGGGGCTTGCGGTGCAGGGCGATATAAAGAGCTTGCGCGCGCGCTGCGCGTTCAGCCCCGCGGGGTTCGTGGACGTCTCGGCGTCGACGACCAAAATCGGCATAATCAACACGGGCATGAAGAACCTTGCCGCCCTGATATTCGGCGAGAGGATATCGAAGGCCGCACAGCTCTCGAATTGGGCGAGCGAATCGCTCACCAAAAAGCAGATAGACTACGCCGCTACCGACGCGTGGATGAGCCGCAGGCTCTTTCTGGAAGTTCGCGAGATTTTGAAGGATCCCCGCACGTCCATAGAGCCGGAGCCGCCGCCGGAGCCCGAAAAATTCAATATACTCGAGTTTGTCCGCAAAGCGATTAAAAAAGTTTCAGAGAAAATTTCCCCCCGGGAAAAAAAGCGCGGGGACAAGAAAGGTGGGCTGCTCGGGCTGCTCTTTAAGAAGAAGCCCGCCAAGAAGCCGAGGCGCAGGGGCGGGCGCCGCCGCGGACGCGGGCGCGGCGAAAAGGGCGGCGCGGATTCCAAGCCCAAGGCTTAGCGGGAGGATTTTCCCGTTTTTTCGCCCGCCGTGCGCTTTCTCCGGAATGGGACGCGCGCGGGGCGGATATTTTGCGGTTCCCTCCTCGCGCGAAAAATTTTTGCTTCCGCGCGTATTTTGCCGCCGCGCCGCAAAAGGTTTAGCGGGCGCGGCGAAAATCTCCGCGCCTTAGCCGAAACGGTTTTTCCCGCGCGCGCGGGTGAAGTTCCCGCATTTTGCAAATCCTATTTTTTCCCCGCAGGGGCTTTCCTGGGGGCTTTCGCTGAGGACACTACTATCGCCGCATTTTTGCTGTCGCCCGAGTAGTACGCCAAGTAGTGGGTGTCGCCGACGACCGTGGCGTTCACATTTCCTGCGTCGTAGCCGACCGCGCTCGCAAAGGCCACTATTTCGGGATTCGGCCACGCGAGCGGATGCCCGAAAATCCTGTCAGCGTCAGCCACCCTGCGCTTGAGCATTCCGCGCGCGCGCTGGTAGTAGTAGTTGCTGATTAACCCCGTCTTTTCGTCGTACACTATGCTCGGGGTAGAGATGAAGACGTCGCCGATGTTGGTTCTCTCGCGCGTCCACGTCTTGCCGTAGTCTCTCGATTCCAGCTGGAATTGCGCTCTCTCCGTGGAGTCCGCGCTGTGCTCTATCCGCGCTATGGCGAGGATTCTGCCGTTCCCGATGTATGCCGCCGACTGCTCGGTGTTCCAATTTTTATGGTTCAGCCCCGACTCCGCGGTTTTTTGCGTCCACGTCCTGCCGTTGTCTTTGCTGACGAGCGTTCCCCACGAATTGAGCGCGTCTTCTCCGTAATTTCCGGTAAACCAAATCGCCATGAGCCCTACTGTGGGCACCTTGAATACGTCCGTAATTTGCATGGGCGTCGGCGAGAGCTTCGGCGAGCATACGAACTCGAAATTTATGCCGTCTTTCGTGCGGAAGAGCTTGTGTTCGACTCTTCCCTTGCCGACGAACCTTATCCATACGAGCATGTCGCCGTTTTCGTCGAGGCCCTTTCCTATCGGCACTTCGCCAAAGTCCGGGTCGTTCGACAACAGAGTTTCAGCCGACCATGTTTTGCCGCCGTCTTCCGATACGCGCGCATACGCCCCCCGCTTGCCTTCGTGTATTGTGTGCGCCGAGCCGCGGCTGTAAACGCACACGAGCTTCCCGCCGAGCGCCTGCATCATCGGCCACGAATTGTACCCCTTCACGGTTTCGACATTTGCCGGCGCGGGCAAGTCTTCCACAGGCGTCATTTTGACCTCAATCAGCGCGGTCGGGGCCTCGAAAGTGTCGGACGGGTCGCCGGAGAGCCTCTCTATGCGGACGTTTACGGGCAGACCCGGAATGGCGGGGTAGCAGGATTCGAGCTCGACGGTTTTCTCCCTGAAAGGCCATGCGGAAATTTTCGAGCGCGCGGGAACGCACTTTAATTTGTTTACTTCCTTTTTGGTTTTGGGATCCGTCTGGGAGAGTTCCGCCCTGTACACGTCCTCGTCGTATTTGCCTTTCGGCTTTTCGAGCGACGCCGCGGCGATTTCGATTTTCACGCCCCGATATCCCTCGGGCATTTTTGCGGAAACCGCCGAGACCGCTCCGCCGTCTTTCCCGGAAAATACCCATGCGGCGACGGGACGGGATTTGATTTTTACTTCCCGCTTTTCGGGTGTTCCTGATACTGCGCGCATATCGTCGGCGCTTATGCGAATCGGCGCGGGGGGCTTTGTTTCGGCCGCCTCAACGCAGGCGAACGCCGCGCAGAGCGCGGCGAAGATTAAAAAACGGAAGCCGGTTGGGATATGCGGTTTTTTCATAGTTCGTAAATGTTCGCATAAGATTAAAAAATATTCAGCAAAAAATACGGATTTTGCGCAATCTTAAACGCGCATCGGTAGATTTTATTCAAAGGCGCATTCGGCGGCGGGCGTTATCGGTTTCGAGTTCCCGAGGGGCCGGCGCTCTTTCAGCCAATCGTGCGCGCCGGAAACTTCAAACGCCTTTGTCCCGAAAATCCTGGCGTTTGAGGTCTCGCGGCGGATTTTTATTTCTGCGCGCTTCCCGGCGAGCTCCTGCGGTATTCTCCATGCAAACGGCGGCCACGCGCGCCTGCCCATGGATTTGCCGCCGATAAAGAGCTCCGCGGGCAGCCCGCCCGTGTCGGCTTTCAGCAAAACCGCCCATTCGGGGATTTTCATTTCCGCCGTCTGCGTTATGCCGCCCGCGTATCCGATGAGCCCCGCGCCGTCGTCTTTGTAAGGGGAGAGCTTTGGGCCGCTCTGCGAGAAATTTCCGGCGATTATGGCGGCGGGAAGGTAGGGGTTGTCCGATGAGGGGTTTTTTATTTTGAGGGTATGGCGGCCCTTTTTGAGGCGGACGGATTTTTGCCCGTAGAGCTCGCGCAGGCCCGGGGTGAGGGCGGCGCACGGCTTGTCCGCAGAAATTTCCGCGCCGTCGAGCTCGGCGACGGCTTTTTCCGGAATCTCCGCCAGAAGGATTTCCGCGTCCATGTCCTCCGAGACTTCAAAGGCAAATTCGCCGTTTTCAAACTCCGCGCGGGCGAAGTTGGGAGAGTCGATTTCGACTTTCCAGCCCGGCAGGATTTCCACGCCGCGCGATTGCAGAGCGACGGGGACGCGCGCGCCGTTTCTGGCGGCGAAAACCCTTCTCGGCTTTTGGGAATAGCTCAATATCACCGCCGACCCGTCGGCGTATTCCCTGACGAAAACGTCGTTAAGCAGGTTTCCTCCGGCGTCCTCCATCCGCAGGCTCCTGCCGAATTTGGAGAGCAGCCGCTCTTTCAGCATCGGGTAGTCCCAGAAGCTCTTTCCCGTGATTTCGTCCCTGATCTGGTCGCCCTCAAGGTTCAGCACTACGGGGGAGGAAGGCGCGTCTTCCGGCGCGAGAAGCCGCCACGAATACTGGTCGACGGAGAGGTTTTTGAGCAGTTCGGTGAGATTTGCGGGCTTGTACGGATACCGCACTTCTACGAGCGGCCTTTTCCGCTCCTTTGTAGCAAAAGACGCCGCGAGTTTGGCGTCTTCGCCGAGCTCCTTCATATATCCGAACCACGGCTGGGCGGGGGTGAAGGCGGTGTAGTATAATTTCTTTATGGCGTTGCCGCGCGCGTCGAGCGGCGCGAGCATAAAGTAGCGGTCCGCCCCGAAGCACGCCGCCAGCCATATCTGCCTGCGCAGCTTTTCATAGGGCATGTCCGTCGGGCCTATTGCAAACAGCTCGGCGGCGCCGCCCTTGTTGCCGCGCTTTTCGATTGCGTACATTCCCGTGCCGTAGGTCAGCCATTCGACGCCCTTCAAATCGTCGGGCGTGAAGATGTCGTCTATTCCGGGCAGGGAGAACTCTTGCAAAACTTTCAGCGGATGGCCGTTTTGCCGGAGCGCCCGCGACGAAAAGTATTCGTCCATAAGGTGACCGGTCAGAACCATTCCGCGCTCCGCGCACCAGTCGGAAATCTTTTTTGCGAAAACCTTTGAAAACCTGTCGGCGACGAGCCTGTTCACGGCGGCTTCGTAGGGCGCGCTCGACGTCCGCGCGCCGAGGAGCATATCGGAGCGCAGGTCGGAGCCCGCAAGCTTTTTGTAGTCTTCCTCCAAGCCGTCGTAGTACGGGATTCTCACAAGGTCTGCGCCGGATTTTGGGCTGAAATAGCCCGCGGACGGCTCGTCGGTAAATATGCCCTTTACGAGGGTTCCGAGGTACGGGGCGAGCTTTTGGGCGTATTTTTCGTGCGTTAGGCGCATGAAACACTCTACCGCGGCGGGATCGAGCAGGTTGGACATGTTTGGGTTTTCGCGCATGACGATCTCGAATTTTCCGCCGCGCGACTTTGCGACGTCGAGGTGGCGGTAGGCGAAATTGGGGTTTTCCGCCATCACGGTTTTGTTCGCCGTGCCGCTCGGCCAGTTGAATTCGTCGTAGAGCCATACGGATGTGAAGCCGAGCTCTTCGGCTATGGCGCAGATGTTTTCGCACGCGTCGAGCCATTCGCCGGACATGTACCCGAATCCGAATCCCGAGCGCGGATATATCATGTATTGGGTGATTCCGGCCTCCTTTAAGCCTTTTAGGGCGGAGCGGATCGTTTTCGCGTCGGGCTTGCCGACGATTGCGCCCATCGGAACTATCGGATTTTCCGCGCCGCCCATTGCGGGGAAGGGGCGGAGCGATAAAACGCACAGCGCGAGGACGCATAAAAAATTGCGTAAATTCATAAAAAATATTTTAAGAAGCGGCGTCGCGCGGTCAAAGCTAATTTTCAATCCGCCCGCCGGATTTTTCTCGCGCAAAAAAAAACGCGCCCGCGGGCGCGCTTTTTGATTGCGGCAAAGCCCGCCCGCTTTTTTGCGGGCGGGCGCGTTCCGCCGCAGACTCTCCGGCTCAGTATACGAACAGGAGCTCGCAGTACTTGGGCATCGGCCAGAGGCCGTCGGCGACCTCCGTCTCGAGCTTGTCCGCAACCGACCTCACGGCGTTCATGGCGTCGATTCTCGGCTGCGTACCCTCCTTTTTGAGGACGGCTTCTAGCTTGGAGTTCGCCCCGTCGAGCTCGTCGGCGAGAGACGCGATGGTTTTGCACTTCGCCGCCAAAGCCGAACTCTTCACGCCTGCGCCCTTCGCCGCCGCCATGTCGGAGGACAGCTTGCCGAGGTATTCGAGGGCGGCGGGCATTATCATGGTCTTCGAGATGTTGAGCGTGAGCGCCGCCTCTATTTGGATCTTCTTGGTGTATTCCTCCATGAAGACTTCGTAACGGCTCTTGAGCTCGGAGGCGTTGAGGACGCCGTACTTCTCGAAGAGGGCGATATTTTCGGGCTTGGTCAGCGGCTTGAGGGCTTCGGGGGTGTTGCGGAGGTTTGGCAGCCCGCGCTTGGCGGCCTCCTTCTTCCACGCCTCGTTGTAGCCGTCGCCGTTGAATACGACCCTCTTGTGCTTTTTGACGATATCCTGCAAAATCTTCTGCAGGCCCTTTTGGAATTCGGCCTTCGGGAGGGCTTCAAGCTTTGTGGAGATTTCGTCGAAAGCCTCGGCGACTATCGTATTGAGAATGATGTTCGGGTTGGCGCAAGACTGCGACGAGCCCGCCGCGCGGAATTCAAACTTGTTGCCGGTGAAGGCGAAGGGGCTCGTCCTGTTCCTGTCGGTGACGTCGCATGGCAGCGGCGGCAGGGTGTCCACGCCGATTTTGATGAACTTCCCGTTCTTGGAGCTCTTGGGCTCGCCCGCCTCGATCTGGTCGATGATGTCGGAGAGCTGCTCGCCGAGGAATATGGAGATTATCGCCGGCGGGGCTTCGTTCGCGCCGAGGCGGTGGTCGTTTCCGGCTCCGGCGGTTGCGGAGCGCAGGAGGTCGGCGTGCTCGTCAACGGCTTTGATCACCGCGCAGAGGGTCGTCATGAATATGGCGTTTTCGTGCGGGTTTGTGCCGGGGTTGAGAAGGTTGCGGTCGCCTACCGAAATCGACCAGTTGTTGTGCTTGCCCGAGCCGTTGACGCCCGCGAACGGCTTTTCGTGCAGGAGGCATTCGAAGCCGTGCTTTTCCGCCGTGTTGCGCAGGATTTCCATGATCATCATGTTGTGGTCTATGGCGAGGTTGAGCTCCTCGAACACGGGGGCGATTTCAAACTGCGCGGGGGCGACTTCGTTGTGGCGGGTTTTTGCGGGTATTCCGATTCTCCACAGCTCCCTGTCGACCTCGTCCATAAAGGTTATTATGCGCGGCTGTATCGAGCCGAAGTAGTGGTCTTCAAGCTGCTGGTGCTTGACGGGCGGCGCGCCGAAGAGCGTGCGGCCGGTCTGCATGAGGTCGGGGCGCAGTATATAAAGGGACTTGTCCACGAGGAAGTATTCCTGCTCCGCGCCGAGCGTGACGGAAACCCTGTCGTCGGTTTTCACCCCGAAGCACTTCATCAGGCGCTTTGCCTGCATGCTCAATACCTGTATGGAGCGCAGAAGCGGCGTCTTTTTGTCGAGCACCTCCCCCGTGTAAGAGCAGAACATCGTGGGTATGCAGAGGGTCGCGACGCCGCCGATGCGCTTTATGAAGGCGGGCGAGGTCGGGTCCCACGCCGTGTAGCCGCGCGCCTCGAAAGTCGAACGCAGGCCGCCGGACGGGAAGGACGAGGCGTCGGGCTCGCCGAGTATCAGGTTTTTGCCGGAGAACCTCGTGATTGCGCCGCCGTCTTTGTCGGGCTCGAGGAACGCGTCGTGCTTTTCGGCGCTTGAGCCTGTCAGCGGCAGGAACCAGTGCGTGTAGTGGGTGGCGCCCCTGTTCATCGCCCAGATTTTCATCGCGTGCGCGACGTCGTCGGCGACGGCGGGGTCGAGCGGAACCCCCTGGCGGATCGTGTCGAGAAGCTTTTTGTATATCGGCTTGGACACGTAGTCTTCGAGCGTCTTGAGTCCGAAGGCGTCGATGCCGTATTCGTCGCCGACGCGGTACGGCTTGATTTCCGCATTGTAGCCGCGTTCGCGGGCCGCAATGGAGGTCAATGCTTTCTTTCTTGCATTCATTTTGTTCCTTTTAGTTGTTTTAAATTTGTCAAGCAACGCTTTTGAAGTAAGCACATTTCGTGCCAGTTTTTGAAAAGCGCGGCAAAAGCCGCAGATTTTGTATTGATGCGGCTTTATTCCATTTATATATACATTTTATCCTGACAAATTTTGCCCGTTTTCCAAGACTTTTATAGTTTTGCCTCCAAAATATCCGCGACAAAATTGTCGCAAATGGATTTTCCGCTACGACAAAATTGTCGCAATTTGGCGGCTAAAACTTCCTTTCGTTTTTATCAATTTAAATCTTAATTTTTAATTTATTGGATTTAAATGTATTGGGCAAAATACTACAAAATTGGCACGCCGTCTGCTTGGATTTGACGCAACAAATATCCAATTTATGCAGCAAGACAATAGCCACAACGGTTTTCCCCGCCCACAGGGGATGTACGATTCAATAAACGAACACGACGCCTGCGGAGTCGGGCTCGTGGCCGACATCAACGCCGCAAGAAAGCATGAAATCGTCGAAAACGGCATAGAGGTTCTCGAGCGGCTCATGCACCGGGGCGCCGTCGGCGGGGATTCGCGGACGGGGGACGGCGCGGGCATAATGACCCAGATTCCCGACGAGTTTTTCCGCCGCGAAATCCCGAATCTTCCGGAGCGCGGCAGGTACGGCGTTGGCATGGCTTTTCTGCCGCGCGACAAAAATGTCGCAGAACAGTGCCGGCGCATCGTAGAGGCGGACGCGATAGAGGAGGGGATGGAGGTCTTTTCCTGGCGCGAAGTGCCCGTAAATTTGGACGCCGTGGGCCCTATGGCGCTCGAATCCAGGCCGGATATACTCCAATTTTTCGTGCGCGGCGCCAAGGGCGGAGACGCTTCCGCGTTCGAGCGTTTTCTATATATATTGCGCCGCAGGATAGAAAAGGACATAGATTCCAATACCGCCGCGGGCGACGCCTTTTACATCTGCACTCTCTCCTGCCGCACGATCGTCTACAAGGGCCTGCTAAACGCGCCGCAGCTGCGCGATTTCTTTCCCGACCTCTCCGACCCCGACTACAAGAGCGCGATAGCGCTCGTCCACCAGCGGTACAGCACCAACACTTTCCCGACATGGCGGCTTGCGCAGCCTTTCAGGTACCTGGCCCACAACGGCGAAATCAACACCCTGCGCGGGAACCTCAACCATATGCGCTCGCGCGAGGCGCATTTTGAATCCCCGCTCTTCGGGGAGGACATTAAGAAGGTAATCCCCGTAATCCGCGAGGGGCAGAGCGACTCCGCCTGCCTCGACAACGCCGTAGAGCTCTACGCCTCCGCGGGGCGCAGCCTTCCGCACACCATGCTGATGCTCGTGCCGCAGGCGTGGGGCAGAAATTTTTACGTAAGCAAGGACATCCAGGGGTTCTTCGAATACCACTCGGGGCTCTCCGAGCCGTGGGACGGGCCGGCCGCCATCGCCTTTACCGACGGAGTGAACGCCGGCGCGCTCCTCGACCGCAACGGCCTGCGCCCCGCGCGGTTTACGCTGACAAAGGGCGGCAAGTTCGTGCTCGCGTCCGAAACCGGCGTGCTTGACATTCCGCCGTCGGAGGTCGTAATGCGCGGCAGGCTCGGGGCGGGCGAGATGATATATCTCGACCTGAACAAGCGCCGCATTCTATTTGACAAGGAGATAAAGACGCTCGTCGCGCGCGGCAAGCCCTACCGCAGGTGGGTCGACGCCAACCGCATAACTCTAAGCGGCATATTCGAGTCCGTCCCCGAGCCGATTGTAGGCGAAAACCTCATACAGAGGCAAAAGCTATTCGGCTACACTTCCGAGGATCTCGACATGATATTGCGCCCGATGTGCGAGACCGCGCGCGAGCCCACTGGCTCCATGGGCAACGACGCCGCCCTCGCGGTGCTCTCCGAAAAGCCCCAGCTACTCTACGACTATTTCAAGCAGCTCTTCGCGCAGGTGACCAACCCGCCCATCGACCCGATACGCGAGGAGCTCGTGATGAGCCTCATGACGTATATCGGCAACCAGGGAAACACCCTCGCGGAGCTCCCCGCGCACGCGCACCTCTTGAAGCTTCCGCACCCGATACTCGCCAACCGCGACGTTGCCTGCATACTATCCTCGAAGGTCGAGAACTTCCAGGCGGAGCGCATAACCGCCGAATTTTCCGCGGCAGGCGGCGAAAAGGCGCTGCGCGAGTCGGTCGAAAAGATATGCGACGCCGCCGAAAGCGCGGTTAAGGGGGGAAAGAGCGTAATCATACTGAGCGACAAGAACCTCTCCTACGGGCACGCGCCGATTCCCATGCTGCTGGCGGTGGCTGCGGTCAACCGCAGGCTCGTGGACAGGCGGCTGCGCACGAGCGCCGGAATAATCGCCGAGACCGGCGAGGCGCGGGAGGTCGCCCACTTCTGCCTGCTGCTCGGCTACGGGGCGACCGCCGTCAACCCGTATCTCGCCATAGAGACCATAGCGGACATGGCCGAAAACAGGCGTATATCAGGCGTGGACGCGGCGGTGGCGGTTGCCAACTACATAAAGGCGGTGTGCAAGGGCATTTTGAAGGTGATGTCGAAAATGGGCATTTCGACGCTGCGCAGCTACCGGCAGGCGCAGGTGTTCGAGGCGGTGGGGCTCGGAAAGGAGCTCGTGGACGCCTATTTTGCGCCCACGGCGTCGCGCGTGGGCGGCATAGGGCTTGCGGAAATCGCGCGCGAGACGCTCGAGCGGTACCGCAACGCGCACTACCCGAAGCCGAATTTTGAAAATTCCCTCGAAAACGCCGGCAAGTACAAGTACAGAAAGGACGGCGAGCACCATCTCTGGACTCCGCAGACGATAACGCTCTTGCAGCGCGCCGTGCGCGAAAACGACATTTCCAAGTACCGCGAGTACGCGGCGTACATCAACGACCAGTCGCGCCACCTGTGCACCCTGCGCGGGCTGTTCAAGTTCAAGCCCGCAAAGGCGGTTCCGATAGAGGAGGTCGAGAGCGTCGACTCCATCGTGCGCAGGTTCGTCACGGGCGCGATGAGCTTCGGTTCGATAAGCCCCGAGGCGCACGAGACTATCGCGCTTGCCATGAACAGGCTCGGCGGCATGAGCAACAGCGGCGAGGGCGGCGAGGACCCCGCGCGCTACAAGGGAATCGGCACGCCCGACGACAAGTCGAGCGCCATCAAGCAGGTCGCGAGCGGCAGGTTCGGCGTGACGGCGGAATACCTCGCGAACGCCCGCGAATTGCAGATAAAGATAGCCCAGGGCGCGAAGCCCGGCGAGGGCGGCCAGCTGCCCGGTCACAAGGTGGACGAGACCATCGCCCGCGTACGCCACGCGACTGCGGGGGTCACTCTCATATCGCCGCCGCCGCACCACGACATCTACTCCATCGAAGACCTCGCGCAGCTCATCTACGACCTCCGCAATGCCAACGAAAGCGCGCGCGTCTCGGTAAAGCTCGTGTCGGAAGTGGGCGTCGGCACCATCGCGGCGGGGGTCGCCAAGGGCAAGGCGGACGTCGTGCTCATCAGCGGGCACGACGGCGGAACGGGGGCATCGCCGCTAACGAGCATCAAGCACGCGGGGCTGCCGTGGGAGCTTGGGCTTGCGGAAGTCCAGCAAACCCTGCGCCTGAACCGTTTGCGCGACAAGATCCGCGTGCAGGTCGACGGGCAGCTCAAAACGGGCCGCGACGTCGTAATCGGCGCGCTCCTGGGCGCGGAGGAATTCGGGTTCGCAACCACCATTCTCGTCTCCCTCGGCTGCGTTATGATGCGCAAGTGCCACGACAATTCCTGCCCCGTGGGCGTCGCCACGCAGGATCCGCGCCTTAGAAAGTGCTTCAAGGGCAAGCCCGAGCACATCGAAAACTTCCTGCGCTTCGTGGCAGGCGAGACCCGCGAAATCCTCGCGCGCCTCGGGCTGCGCTCGATAGACGAGGCCGTCGGAAGGAGCGACCTGCTCGAAACCAACGGGGCGGTGGAATTCTGGAAGTCCAGGAACCTCGACTTCTCAAAGATTTTCGAGACGGTCGGCGACGAATCCCTGCCGCGCCGCAGCGCGGGCCTTGCCCCGCGCGAGCTGCCACACGCGTACGACAGGAAGCTTCTGGAAAGGGCGCAGGCCGCCGTCGATTCCGGAACGCCGGTCGAATTCGACATGCAAATCCGCAACTCCGACAGGAGCGCCGGAGCCATGCTGAGCTCGCGCATAGCAAAAAAGTACGGCAACGCTGGCCTGCCCGAGGACACGGTGAAGGTCAACTTCAAGGGGGTTGCGGGGCAGAGCTTCGGGGCGTTTCTCGCCGCGGGGATCACCTTCAACCTCGAGGGCGAGGCAAACGACTATGTCGGCAAGGGGCTTTCGGGCGGCAAGATAATCGTCAGGCTTTCGCCGGACTGCCCTATACAAAGCGATAAAAACTGGATAGCCGGCAATGTTGTGGGCTACGGCGCCACGGGCGGCAAGGTGTTTTTGAACGGCAAGGCGGGCGAGAGGTTCGCCATACGCAACAGCGGCGCGACTTTCGTCGTCGAGGGCGCGGGCGACCACTGCTGCGAGTATATGACCGGCGGGCGCGTCGTGCTTCTGGGGCCCGCGGGGTTCAACTTCGGCGCGGGCATGACGGGCGGGTTCGCGTATGTGTTCGACGAGCCCGGCAATTTCGACATGAGGTGCAATTTGCAGTCGATAGACCTCGAAACCGTCGCGGAAGGTTCCGCGGACGAGCTGGAGTTGAAAGGGCTTGTCCAGGAATTTTTCGCCGCCACTTCGAGCGGGCGCGCGCGGGCGATTCTCGACGACTGGGAAAATTCCCTCCCGAAGTTCGTAAAGGTATTCCCCGTGGAATACAGAAAGGCGCTCGGCAGAATGTCGAGCGAAGACGCCCACAATTCCACCGGGGAGACAGCGTAATATGGCCGTAAACTTTCTTGACATACCGCGCCTGAACCCCGGCTACCGCGAGGGCAGGGCGGCGGACTACGACGAAGTGGAAATCCGCCCGTCCCGCGGCGAAGTCGCGGAGCAGGCAAAGCGCTGCATGAACTGCGGCATTCCCTTTTGCCACGGCGCCGGCTGCCCGCTCGGCAACAATATTCCGGACTTCAACGCCGCGGTTAGGGAAAACCGCCTGCGCGACGCCTATTTCATACTCGCGCAGACTTCCCCCTTTCCGGAGTTTACGTCGCGGGTATGCCCGGCGCTCTGCGAGGCGTCATGCACCGCCGGGCTGCCGTCGGAGCCCGTCGCCGTCCGGCAGATAGAGTACGAGATCATCGAAAACGCTTTCAGGCGCGGATACGTGGAGCCCTTCAAGCCCCGCGTCCGCACGGGCATGAGGGTTGCCGTGGTCGGTTCGGGCCCGTCGGGGCTGGCCGCCGCGGACGCACTCGCCAAAAAGGGCCACGAGGTCGTCGTCTTTGAAAAAAACGTCAATTTCGGGGGCCTGCTGCGCTACGGCATTCCCGACTTCAAGCTCAAAAAAGGCGTCGTCGAGCGAAGATTGGACATACTTTCGTCGTCGGGCATAACCTTTGAGGGCGGGGTGGAAATAGGCGCCGACATATCGGCGGAATACCTGCGCAGAAAATTCGACGCCCTGTGCGTCTGTATCGGGACGCCGGTTCCGCGCGGATTCGGCCCGAACGTCGAGGGCAGGGGGGCGCGGGGCGTCCACTTCGCGCTCGAATTTCTCTCTTCCCAAAACCGCGTCGTATCGGGCGAGTCCGCGGAGCTTTCCGTATCGGCGAAAGGCAAAAAAGTCCTCGTGGTCGGCGGGGGAGACACCGGCTCCGACTGCGTGGGAACAGCCGTGAGGCAGGGCGCGAAATCCGTCGTGCAAGTGGAGATAATGCCCGAGCCCCCCGCGGCGCGCCACCCGTCCACCCCGTGGCCTATGTGGCCGTACAAGCTTCGCACTTCGAGCAGCCATCTTGAGGGCTGCGAGAGGCTCTGGGCGGTCAACGTCAAGTCGGTGGAGGTTCGCGGGGGATTCGCCAAGTCCGCGACTCTCGCCCGCTGCGAGTGGGCTTTCGACGAGTCCGGGCGCCCGCGCTCCTTCTCAGAGCGCCCGGGAGAGGATTTTAAAATCGACGCCGACCTGATTTTGCTAAGTATGGGCTTTACAGGCGTGGAAAAAAATGGAATCGTCGGACAGCTGGGGATTCTCCTGAATTCCCGCTCGACGATAGCGGCGGACGCGGGAATGTCCACCAATGTGGAGGGGGTGTTCGCCGCGGGCGACTGCGTCTCCGGCCCGTCGCTCGTCGTGCGCGCGGCCGCTTCGGGGCTGGCTGCCGCCGGAAAAATCGACGCCTATCTGAACAATATCATAAAGACTTAGCAGATGAGCCTTCACGTAGAAGTTGCCGTACTCAACAAAATAAGCCATCTCGTGGCGAGGAGGACTTCCGTTTCGGAAATGCTCTCCGAGGTTTTGAAAATACTGCACCTCGAGATGGGGCTGCTGCGCGGAACCGTGACCTTGCGCGAGGGCGACGTGCTCGTGATAGAGGCTTCCGAGGGGCTCAGCCGCTCTGAAATCGACAGGGGGCTTTACAGGGTCGGAGAGGGCATCACCGGCAGCGTCGCGGCGCAGGGCAGGGGCCGAATAATCCCCGACATTTCCAGGGAAAAGGGATTCCTCAACCGCACGAAAGCCCGCGACAACCAAAAGGGCGTCGCGTTCATATGCGTGCCCATCGTCTACAAGGAGGACGTCATAGGGACGCTGAGCATCGACCGCAAGGTCGGGCCCGAAACCGACTTGAAGGCGGACTACCACCTGCTCGACACCATCGCCAACATAATGGCCGACGCCATATACGCCGCGTACTCGGAGCACGAGGAGCGCGAAAAGCTCCTGAGCGAGAGCCGCGCCCTCAAGCTCGAGCTTGAAAACAAGCTGCGCCCCGACGAGATAGTCGGAAATTGCAGCAATATGAAAAAGGTCTACGCGATGATTTCAAAAGTCGCCGGGTCGAACGCGACTGTGCTGATACGCGGGGAATCGGGGACGGGCAAGGAGCTGGTGGCAAAGTCGATACAGAAAAACTCGCTGCGCGCCGACAAGCCCTTCATATCTGTGAACTGCGCCGCGATTCCCGAAGGGCTGATAGAAAGCGAGCTCTTCGGGCACGAAAAGGGCTCTTTCACGGGCGCCGTGAACCGCAAAATCGGACTCGCGGAGCTCGCTGACACCGGAACTCTGTTTCTCGACGAAATAGGCGACGTGTCGCTTCCCATGCAGCTGAAACTGTTGCGCTTCATACAGGAGCACTCATTTTACAGGGTGGGCGGCGACAGGGAGCGCAAGGTTGACGTGCGCATAATCGCCGCGACCAGCCGGAACCTCGAAGACATGATAGCCAAGGGCGCCTTCCGCGAGGACTTGTATTACCGCCTGAACGTGTTTCCGATTTACATGCCCGCCCTCCGCAACCGCAAGAGCGACATAGTGCTGCTCGCCGAACATTTTTTGAAGAAGTACGACGCCGTCCACGGCAAGTCGGTGGCGCGCATTACGACGCCGGCGATAAATATGATGAGCACCTATTATTGGCCCGGCAACGTCAGGGAGCTTGAAAATTGCATCGAGTACGCCGTCCTCAACACTTCCGACAACGTGATAAGCGGCTACAATCTGCCGCCGTCCCTCCAGACGGCGGAGGCTACATATTCCTCATTCGTCCCGAACGCCTCCGCGGAGGGCGGAGACTACGAATCTTTGGTGTCGTCCTTTGAAAAGGAGCTCATAGTGGAGGCTCTAAAACTCAAAAAGGGCAACGCGAGCGCGGCGGCGAAGCATTTGGGCACTACCCAGCGCGTTGTGCTCTACAAAATAAAAAAGCTGGGCATAGACACATCCCTATACAAATAGGCGCGGCGCGCGGACATTCTCAGCAAAGGGGCATTTTTTTTTGCAATGGGCGCCTTGCGCCCGCCGGGTTTGCCGGCGGGCCCGCCGCGCGGGCTCAGACCAGTCCGTTCAGCATTCCGTAAAAATACATCGGTTTTAGCGCGTAGACTTTCAGCAGCCACGCCATTCTGCTCTCTTTCGACATGTCGAAGAGCGAGAGCGGAAAGGAAATTTCCGGCTCTTTTGCGTAGTCGAATTCGCACATTAGCACGTGCCCATAGTCGGTGATAATGGGGCACGCGGCGTAGCCGTCGTACTTTTCTTCCGGCGCTTTGCCTTCCATTATGGAAATGAGGTTTTTGGCGGCTATGGGATACTGCTTGCGCACCGCTGCGGAAGTCTTGCTCGTCGGCAGCGCGGAGGCGTCGCCGAGCACGATTATGTTGGGGTATTTCGGGTGCACGAGGGTATGCTTGTCCACGGCCGCCCAGCCCTCGGCAACCCTTTTGCCGGAGTCTATCGAAAGCCCCGACTTCTTGACGAAATCCGGAGCCGTCATCGGCGGCAGAAAGTGGATGAAGTCGTACCCCTCCTTTTTCTCGACGGTCTCCGTCTTGGACGGGTCAGCCTTCGAGGGGACTTCCGTCTGGAAATACGCCGTTTTTGAGGAAGTGTCTATGCCTTTGAGCCTCGTGCGCGTCGAAATGGGTATGTTGCGCTCTTTGTATATTTCAAGCAGCCTCTTTGTGAAAAACGGCACGTCGTAGAGCTCGGGGGAGGCTGTGCAGAAATTGAAGTCGAGCTTTTCGCGCGTCCCGAGTTTGCGGCTCAGATGTTCCGTCAGCATGCAGATTTTTTTTGGGGCGCCGCCGCACTTGTGTTTTGTGTAGGTGTCGAAAAACAGCCCTTTGCCCCCGTTTTTTGCGAATTTCCGCATTCCCCGCCACGCGCGCACAGCGCCCTGGTGGTCGTAGATGCAATGCGCGTCGCCTTCGCCGAGGGTTTCGCGCGATATGCCTTCCACGCCGTCCCAGTTTATCTGGATTCCCGGCGCGAGCACGAGAAAATCGTAGGGAACGGTTCCGCTTTTCAAAGTCGATATCCTGTTTTTCGACGGGTCGATTTCCACGACGGAATCCTTTATCCACTTGGCGCCTTCTGGAATGCAGTCCGCCTGCTTTTTATACACGTCGTCCGCGCCGTATATTCCGCCGCCAATCAGGGTGAATCCGGGCTGGTAGTAGTGCAGGTCGGAGGGGTCGATTATGGTGATATCGGGGGTTTCAAGCCACCTCAGAAGCTTCGCCGCGGTCGATATTCCCGCCGCCCCGCCGCCGACTACGGCAATCCTTCCCTTTGCGGCGCTGGAAAACGCGCGGGCGGCGCCCATTCCGGCGAATGTCGCCGCTCCCGCCCCCGCCATGATTTTGACAAAGCGGCGCCTGTCCATTGCGCCGCATTTTATTTTCGTTTCGATTTCGCTTCTGATGTCCATAAATTTCGCCCGCAAATTCGGGCCGATTCGGCCGCGCGGTTCTTATCGCGCGAATTATTTGATTGCAAAAAACCGACGCAACGATTGTGTAAATTGAGGAAGCTTGAATGAATTCGGAGATGTTTTCAACGATTTTCGACAAGCTGCCTCGGGTCGGCGTTTTTTCATTCCGGTATTCCGGCCGCCCGCCCGAAACCCGAAACCCCGAAAATGCCAAACCCCAAACTCGCCATTATCGCGGCGTCAGCCGCCTTCGCCTGCGCTCTGTCGGCCTCGGAAAAATCGGCTCTTGACGGATACGTAAAATGCGGAATGCTCACCCGTCAGGAAGCCGCGGAGATTTCCAAATCCGCGGCGTCCGTGGAGCCGCGGCGCCCCGAGACGAAAAAGCTCAAGCTTTCGAGCCGCATACAGCTGCAATACGAATGGACGGACAGCTCCATGATTTCCGGATATTCCGGAGCCTCCGGAGGGTCGGGGGCGTCGTCGTTTCTGGCGCGCCGCATATTCATAGAGGCGTCCGCCGACCTCGGCGGCGGGTGGAAGGCGCAGTTCGGCGTCGACCTCGCGCGGACCCAGGCGAACAGCTTTCTGATAGACAATTACGTCGCAAAGTCCATAGAGGGCGAATACATTGACGGCACATTGTACCTCGGGTACATGAAGCCGCAGTTCATATACGAGGAAACCACGTCCTCGTTCGAGCTCAGCGCGATAGAAAGGTCGCCGGCGACCATGTTCTGGTCGGGGGCGGCAAGCGCCACGCGCATGGGCGTGGGCAACCGCTACGCGGGCGTGAGGTGGAACGGCAACGTCCGGCAAATCCCGGGGCTCGCCTACGTGCTTTCGGTGACGAACTCTTACCAGCTATCCCCCGAGGACGGGCGCGGGCCGTCGTCAAAGCTTATAGACAATTCGCTCGCGTACTGGTTCAGCGCGTCGTATTCGCTCAAGGGCGCGGAAGATCCGTGGAAGCTGAAAATCGGCGCGTACACGATGTATTCGTCGAGCGCAAACCGCGACAACAATTCGGCTATATACTCCGTAAACCCGTATGTGGCGGGTTCGTGGGGTAATCTCAATTTCTGGGCGGAATACATAGGCTCGGTGGTGGCGGACGGGCGGATGTCGGCGGCGGGAATCCGTGAGCAATGCTCGCCCTATGGGGTGAACGTTTGCGCGGAGTACCTATTCGACGCGGGCGACTTCGGAAAAGCCGGGCCGGTTTTCAGGTATTGCTGGCTCGATACCGACGGCAGGGGAATCAAAATCTCCGACGCAGTGCGCCAGGCTCCGAATGTCGGCGGAAGCTACGACACAGTCCAGGACTTTTACGCCGGCATAAACTGGTATTTGCGGGGAAACGACTTGAAGATCCAGTTCGGCTACGAATACTCCCAATTTTCGGGCCCGATAGCGGGCGCGGGGGGGCCTTGCTGCGCGGAGGCGCACGCGGCGCGCGTGCAGTTTCAGATGAAAATGTAGCGCGCCCCGCGGGATTTAATGCTTGAAATCGGGGCGTTCGTAAAAAAAATAGCCCCATAACCAATTATTGGCATACGCACGCAATGAAATCGATTTTTAAGAAATTCGCACTCGCGGCCCTCTCCGCCGCCGCCCTATGCGCGTCCGCGCGCGCCGAAACCGTCCTGCGGGTCGGGCACTTCCCCAACATATCGCACGCGCAGGCGCTGGTCGCGCACAGGCTCAGCATGCTCGGCAAGGGGTGGTTCGAGGAGCGGCTCGGCAAGGGCGTGAAAATCCAGTGGATGCTCTTCAACGCCGGCCCGAGCGCGATGGAGTCGGTCTTCGCGGGGGCGGTGGACATCACCTACGTCGGCCCCAACCCCGCCATAAACGCCTATGCCAAAACGCGCGGGCGCGACATCCGCATACTCGCAGGCTCCGCCGACGGCGGGGCGTCGCTGGTGGTAAACCCGAAGCTCGGAATAAAGAGCCCGCAGGATTTCAAGGGCAAGAGCATAGGAACCCCGCAGCTCGGCAACACGCAGGACGTCGCCTGCCGCGCGTGGCTCATCGACAACGGCGTGAAGGTCGCCCTCACTTCGGGCGAGGCTCGCGTGATTCCGACCCCCAACCCCGAGCAGCTTATGCTCTTCAAGCGCGGAGACCTCGACGCCGTATGGACGGTCGAGCCGTGGGTCACGCGCCTCGAGCAGGACGCCGGCGGGAAAATATTTCTCGACCAGAAAGAGGCGGTGACGACGATTCTCGTCACCAACAACAGAACTTTGAAAGAGCACGCCGATCTGGTAAAAAAATTCGTCGCCGCGCACAGGGAGCTGACGGACTGGATAAACAAAAATCCCGCCGAGGCGCAGAAGCTCGCCTTGGAGGCGCTCGACGAGCTGATGGGGGGCGCGAGCATATCCAAGGAGCTCGTCGCCGCCGCATGGCCCAGGCTGACTTTTACGGCGGAGGTCAACCACGGGGAGCTCGAGAAATTCGTGGACGACGCATACAAATGCGGCTTCCTCAGAAAGAAATTCGACATTAAAAACATTTTTGCCGACCAAAACCGGAAATGAGCAACATTCACGCGGAACTCGAAAACGTCACGGCAAAGCTCGTCGTGGACGACGTGAGCAAGACTTTCAACTCCGCAAGGGGAAAGGTTGAGGCGCTCAAAAACGTCAGCCTGAAAGTCGGAGAGGGCGAATTTGTTTGCCTCGTCGGCCCGAGCGGATGCGGAAAGTCCACCCTTCTCAACCTTGTCGCCGGCCTCGACAAGCCCGACAGCGGGACGATAAAGGTTGACGACACTCCCGTTTCCGGCCCCGGGCGCGACCGCATGGTGATGTTTCAGGAGCACGCCCTTTTTCCGTGGCTCGACGTTTTCGACAATGTGCTCTTCGGGCTGAAACTCAAGCCCAACCTCACGAACCCCGAGCGCAAGGAGGTGGCGAAATTTTACCTGCACCTCGTGGGGCTCGAAAAGTTTGCGCACTCTTCAATACACGAGCTCTCCGGCGGAATGCGCCAGAGGGTCGCGCTCGCGAGGTCGCTTGCGCCCAACCCGCGAATTTTGCTGATGGACGAAACCTTCGGCGCCCTCGACGCCCTCACGCGGGAGCAGCTCTACGGCGAGCTCCAGCAGATATGGCAGAAGCGCAAAAAAACGATTATATTCGTCACTCACAATATCCGCGAGGCCGTGTGCCTCGGCGACAGGGTCGTGCTGTTCTCGCCGCACCCCGGGAGGATTGTCAACACGTTTGAAATAGACATTCCGCGCCTCAGGGACATCAACGACCCCGCGCTGAGCCCCTATACGCTCGAAATTACGGCCGCGTTGAAACAGCATACCGACGGCAGGGAGGTGGCAGAATAATGAAAGCCCGCAGAATTTTGTTTTCGGTTGCGGCGTTTGCCGCAATGCTCCTTATTTGGGAATTTGCGGTGAGGTCTTTCGACTTCGCCGAATACATGCTCCCGCCGCCGTCGGAGGTTGCGATGTACCTTTGGGGCGCGGTTTGCGACCTATCCTTGCCGAAAGCCGTATGGGTGACGGGCAAAAGGCTTTTCACGGGATACGCGATAGGCCTCTGCATAGGTATTCCGACGGGAATGCTGTGCTCGCGCTTCAACATCTTCAAGGATACCGTCGGCATACTCGCCCTCGGCCTGCAAGCCCTGCCGAGCGTGTGCTGGGTGCCGCTTGCGATAATGTGGTTCGGGCAGGAAGAGTCCGCTATGCTGTTTGTCGTCGTAATGGGGACGGTGTGGTCGCTGATACTCGCTACCCAGCACGGGGTGGCAAACATTCCTCCGATATATTTGCGCGCCGCGAGCACAATGGGCTCGCGGGGGTTCCACACGTGGCTGCACGTCATAGCTCCCGCTGCGCTGCCGAGCATTATCGGCGGCATGAAGCAGGGCTGGGCGTTCGCGTGGAGGTCGCTGATGGCAGCGGAAATTTACGTGACCATCCTCACGGGCTTCGGGCTCGGGCAGCTGCTACACTACGGCAGGGAGCTCATGAGAATGGACCAGGTAATCGGCGTGATGTGCGTCGTAATCGCGATAGGGCTTCTTATAGACAAGGCGGTGTTCTCGCCCATAGAGAGCAATCTGCGCAAGCGCTGGGGCATATCTTCCGATTGACGCGGCAGCTTGCGGCAAAATAGGTGTTTTTGTATTTTTTTATTTCGCGCTTCCGCTTTTGCGGGGCGCGCTTTTTGCGCCCCTGCCGCCGTCCGCCCGCCGCTTCATTTTTTTGCGGTTTCAACTTGCCGCTTGACTCGCGGGAAAAAACCGTTTTTATTTTATTCGCTCAAACGTTTGAGCGGCAAACTATTCTTCGATTCCGAAATATGAAAAAATACGCCCTGATTTTCGCCGCAGCCTCCGCCGCGCTTTGCGCATTCGCCGAAGGCAATCCTATAAATCCGCCGAAGCTCGTAGGCCCGCGCGGGGAAAATTACGACGAATCAAAGACCAATCTCTTTCCCATTCCCGACATTCTCGAACTCCCCGGCGGGAAGGGGAGAATCGAAACCGCCCTCGACTGGGAGACCGCCGCGCGCCCGTATGTCATAAAACAGCTCGAAGAGCAGATGTACGGCGCCATGCCGCCGCGCCCCGCAAGCCTCGAATTTGAGCTTCTCGAATCCTCCGACGACGCCCTCGGCGGCCTCGCGCTGCGCCGCCAGTATGCTGTCAAGTCGGCGGACAAGGGCGGGAAGCACTCGTTCGGAGTGCTCATTTACATTCCGAAAGGCGCAAAGGGGCCGGTTCCGGCGATAGTGTGCCCGAACTTCTGCGGCAACCACACGGTGACGTCTGAAAAAGAAATAATCATGCCGACGTGCTGGATGCGCAATTCCAATTATCCGAATCTAAAAATAACCGACCACAAGGCGCACGAGTCGCAGCGCGGGGGCGCGTCGGCGCGCTGGCCGGTTGGGGAAATACTTGAACGAGGATTCGCCGTCGCCTGTTGGTATTATTGCGAAGTCTATCCCGACAGGGAAAAAGAGGACGGGCGCGAGGGCAGCATATACGAAATATTCGGCGCAGATTCCGGATTTTCCGACGGTCCGGCGACAGTAGCGTGGGCGTGGGGAAATTCGCGCGTGCTCGACTTGCTCGAATCCCTGCCGGAAATCGACGCTGAGAAGGTAGGGGTCACCGGGCATTCGCGCCTCGGGCGCACGTCGATACTCACGGCGGCTTACGACAAGCGTTTTGCCCTGGTGCTCGCCAACAATCCCGGGCACATGGGGGCGGCCCTGTCGCGCCGGAGATTCGGAGAATCCGTGAAGCACATAACGACGCTCTTCCCGTTCTGGTTCTCCAAAAACCTCAACAAGTACCGCGACAACGAGGGAGAGCTGCCCATCGACCAGCACCACATGCTCGCGTGCGTCGCCCCTCGCGCGCTGTATGTCGCAAGCGCCAGCAAAGACTTTTGGGCGGACCCCAAAGGGGAGCTGATGGGGCTTGCGGAAGCGTCGAAAATCTACCGGCTCTACGGCGCCAAAAAACTGCCGACGCTCGACAACCTCGCCATAGAAAAGCCTTTTATCGGCGACAACGTGGGCTACCACCTCAGGGACGGCGCGCACAATATGACCCACTACGATTGGCGGCAATATCTAAACTTCGCCGAAAAAGTCTTTTCAATGAAGAAGTGAGCCGCGCGCGGGGCGCGCCCGCAGACGCAATCGCGCAGTGGCGCTTGCATCGGAACGGCAAGCCCTTTGTCCGGCTGTTGGGCGGCAGTCCGTTTTTCTTTGCCAGGCCGAATGCAAGGCGAACTTCACGCGGGGAGGCTCGCATATGTTTCCGAAATTCCGGCGCCGCGGCGACGTCCATGAACGGGCGGGACCTCCGCCCCGCGGCTGCATTTGCGGGGCTTTATAAAAAGTAGTTGCGCTGCTTTTGCGAGATCGGTATCCCGACGCGCTCCATCACCGCCATCATGTCTTCCCAAACGAGCCTCTTCATCGCGTTGTTGTTGCCGTATTGCAATAGGAAGGACGGGTGGTATGTTATCATCAGGTCGGAGTCCCCGAATTTGCTCCATTTCCCGCGGATTGCACCCATTTTGCGGTTGGGGTCTTCGCCGAGAAGCCCGTTTACGGCGGTCTTGCCGAGCGCCACCACGACCTGCGGCCTGACTATCGCAATCTGGGCTTCCAAATAGGGCAGGCAGTAGGCCATTTCTTCGCTCGTCGGAGGGCGGTTCCCGCGCGAAGTCGGCATTTCGGGGCGCCAGTTCATGATGTTGCCGATGTAGACTTCCTCCCTTTTGAGACCCATAGCGGAAATGATTTTCGTGAGCAGTTGACCGGCCCTCCCCACGAACGGAATTCCCTGCGTTTCCTCGTCGGCGCCGGGGGCTTCGCCGCAGAAAAATATTTTCGCCGACAGGTTGCCGGTTCCGAAGACGACTTTCTTGCCGGGCTTTACATGGGCGTTGCACACGGGGTCGGAGAGCACGATGCCGCGCAGGGCTTCCCACTTTTCGGATGGGGAACCGTCGGGGAGCTCGAAGGGTTTTGGGTCTGGAATTGTGCGTGTTTGGGGTCTGGATGCCACGATTCTTACCTGTTTTGGAGCGTATTCTTTTTTTGCCTCTATTTTCAAATCTTCCGCGCCCGCGAATTTCACCTCTTCCGGCTCGTCTCCGGAGGATATTTCGGAGCGCCTTTCGGCGGCGAGCTCGTCCGCCTGCATTCTGCGCAGAATCCTGACGGAGTCGTCGTCGAGCGGGACGCTGTCTCTGCCTTCGCCGAGCATGCGCCTGAGCTCGTCCGCGATTGTCTCGATAAATTCCCTCATTTCAGTTTTCCGAAGATTCCAGAATGTCCGCGGCGGCGTCGATTATCGCGCCGATTTCGGCCAGCCTCCCCCTTCCGGAGGTTCCGCACGCAAGCGACCCCTCTTCGGGGCCTACGAATTTGACGCCGTCGCGCAGGAGGGTTTCGATATTTCTCTTTACAGACGGGTTCGCGTACATTGCGGAATTCATCGCCGGAGCTATGAGGACGGGGCAGGTCGCCGCGAGGTACAGGGAGGCCAGCAGGTCGGGCGCGAGCCCCTGGGCGAAGTTGCCTATCGCGTTGGCGGTCGCCGGAGCGACGAGCAGGAGGTCTGCGGATTCGGCGAGCGATATGTGCTCGGGCTTCCAGTCGGTTATTTCGTCCCACATGGACGAGTGTACTTTGTTGCGCGAGAGCGTCTGGAATATCCTCGGGCTGACGAGCCTTTTGGCGTTTTCTGTCATTACTACCGACACGCCGGCGCCGAGGCGCGAGAGCGCCGATGCGAGCTCGGCCGCCTTGTATACCGCTATCGAGCTGCACACGCCCAGAACGATATTCTTCCCGTCCAGCGATTCCCTCTTCTTATTTTGCATAAAAAAAATTTTTACATTTGCCGCGCAAAGTGCAAGCTGTTTCGCATGTCGGGTTTCAGGGCGTATTGCGATTTTTCGGATTTCGGCGGCGGCGAAAATGTCGGCGCGGGCGACATTGTGCGCCTCGGGCCGGCGGAGAGCCGCCACCTATGCGGCGCGCTCCGGGCGCGGGCGGGGGATTTTGCGGACGTTTTCGACTTGCGCGGCAACGCGTTCGCGTGCTCGATAGCGGAGGCGTCCCAAAAATCCGCCGCGCTCGAGGTTCGCGAAAGGCTCTTCCCGCCGGAGCCGTCCCCGAAAATATTTGTCGCGCAGTGCCTGCCCAAGTCCGCAGCGTTCGACGAGATAATCCGGCAGAGCGTGGAGCTCGGCGCCTCGGGCATATTCCCGCTGGCTTCGACGCGGGCTGTCGTAAGGATAGATCCGGCGGACGCCGAAAAAAAGGCGCGCAAATGGGCGGAAAAATGCGCTGAGGCGGTAAAGCAGTCGGCTAACCTTTCCAGATTTGAAATATCCGCCCCCGCGCCGCTTTCTGGTTTTCTCGCCTCGGCGGGCGGGTTCGACGCGAAGATTGTCGCGAGCCTCCGCAAAAACGCGAGGCCTATTTTAGAATTGATGGAGGGCGAATTTCCGTCCGGCGTCGGGAGGGTGTGCGTGCTGATAGGCCCTGAGGGGGATTTGACGGACGCTGAATACGACGCCGCGGAGCGCGCGGGGTTTTTGCCGGCATCGCTCGGTGAAAACGTAATGAAGTGCGACACTGCCGCCATGTGCGCCCTTGCGGTCGCAAAGGCATTTTTCGGGCGGAAGTAAAAAAGTTCGCACAAAAGGGCGCAAGGGGTGTCAATTCAACCCGTGAAACGTTTACGGAGGAATTTGATATTCTGCCTCGCCGGTTTGTGCGCGCTTTTAGCGGCTGCTGCGGCGTCGTTCAGAATGTCCGAAATCCGCCGGAGCGCAGCCGGCGCGGAGGCGGCGTTTTACGCCCGAAAATTTTCCGAAAGGGCGGAGTGGGGCAATGCGCTCGAAATGTTTGCCCGCCAAAATAGAAAGCTCGTGTTCTTTACGGTGAAGGGCGCAAAAAAGTATGTCCCCGACGCCGGATTCAAAAGGCTTCTCGACAGGTGTTTTTACGTCGTGGAGCTCGACCCCCGCCAGTGGCCGGCCGACTACGAGATTTTGCAGTCCATTCTCGAACGCGGAACCGGAATGCCGGTGGATTTGGAGGGCGGAATCCTCCTCCCGAACCTCGCGCCGCTATATCTGTCGTCAAACTTGCGCGGAAACTTCGGCGCGGGGATTCCGCCCGTTTCCGTGGCGGCGTCGACAGCCGCCGAAAAGTTTTTCAAATATCCGGCGCGCGCCCGCGCCGCGGCGTCGAATCTTGCCGCGCTACTGCCGGCAAAAAATCCGCCGGCGGCGTCAGTTTTCGCGGATAGGCTTTCCGGAGGCGGAATCTCCTGGGAGATGGAGTCGATAAAGCTAAACGATTTTTTCAGCCGCGGCACGTCCGCGCATTTTCCGGCGGTCGTTACGGAAAACGCGAGGCTGGCGGCGAGAATAAGCCGAATTTCCCCGCGCTTGGCGCTCGCGGCGGCCGCCGCCGAAAAAGCCCGGGCCGCACTTGAAAAAATGTCCGGCGAGAAGCGCCCTTTGATTGAAAAGCTGCTCATAGCCAGGGCGCTTTTCGACATGGGCGTTTCCCTGAACGGCGGCGGAGATTCCGCGCGGCTGTTTTCCTTTGCCGATCGGATTGCGAGAATGACGCGCCCTGACGGGCGAATGATGGAGAAGGGCCGCAGCGCCGTGACTTCCGAAAACGCATTGGCCGTTCAGGTTCTCGCGCTCGCGGCGTCCGCTTCGGGCGACAAGAGATATTTGGACGCCGCGGAAAAAATCGGCGGCTATCTCGAAATACTCTTGATGACAGCGGGCCAAATGCCGTCGATTTCGGACGTTTCAGTGCAGTCGCAGTCGTCTTCGAGGACGTACGCGTTCGTCGCCAAGGCTTTTGCCGACCTGCATTGCCAGACTGGAAACGACAGGTATATCGCCCTTTGCAGAATGCTTATGGACGAGTGGGACAAGTTGTTTATGACCGGCGAGGGGGTGTGGTCTATAAACTCGTATTCTTCCGCGCTCGCCGACGTCTCGCGGCCGGTGATTTTCAGGGACGCTCGAATGCCGTCGTACATAGGCGAAGCCGCGCAGCTCATAACCTATTTGAAAAAGGCCGACCCGATGTTCGACGCGCTCTATTCAAAGAAGCTCGAGGGCATTTCGATAGGGGCGCTGAAACACTACAAGTTCCGCGAGTTCGCATTGGCGTCGTGGAAGCTTTCGCAGGTGCCTGATTTTGATGGGCCGCGCAAATAGGCGCTACCACCTGATGTGCGATTCGGTGTCGTACAACCCGAACGGATCCCCCGCGTAGGGGAAGTGCGGGCTGCCGTCCGGCGCGGCGTCGGGGTTTTCAAGCCTGTCGGCGAGCCGCGGGAAACGCTTTCCACAACGGGCTTCGGCGAGGTTTTTCATTTGCAGGAGCCTGTTTTGGAGCGCGAGCGCGCTCCATACGTGCGACGAGTTTTTCCCGAGCTTTTTGCCGAGTTCCATCTCGCCTTTGAGCGGGTTTTTCGGGAAGTTGAGGAATACGACCTTTCCCGCTCCGACGCGCTTTTCAGCGGCGAAGGCGGGGGTTGTCAGCGGTATGAGCCCGCCGCCCTCGAGAGTCCGGACTTCCTGCGGGACGCGGAAGAAGGCGTCGCGCGGGGTCAGCGCGCCCCAGTATTTTTTGCCGGCCTTTTCGATTCCGAAAGATGATATTTTTTGCGCCTGCCCGAGCGAGACCCCGAAGGCGGCAAGCGTTTTTTCGTCGGGATTTTCTATGACCGCGTTCGCGCCAGCGGAGACCTCGGCGGCGAGGCGTTCCGGCGCCAAATCTCCGGCGTCAACGAATTTCGGCGGGGCGGATTTCGAGCGCATTTTCGACAGGGCCGACACTGCGGCGGAGACGATGCGCCGCGCGGCGGGCTCGCTCCGCCTGCCGCTCGTTTCGAGCTGGCAAAAGGCGATTTCCCCCCTGCCCGAGGATATGAAAAACAGCGGCGAGTACGCGAGGTCCATTCCGCAGACGAGGGATATTTTATAGTCGCCGAGCTCCGGCCGCTGTATCGGGTACGCCGATACGGTGTTGAGGTTTTTCCAATGCCAGAATGGGCTCGGAACTTCGTTTTCGCGCTCTATAGAAATCTTGGGCTCAGGCTTGTCCGGCGCATGGGTTCCGTCGCCGCGCCAGTTGGAGAAGTCGCCCGACGACAGGCCCTCCGGCAGAGGGAGGGCGCTGGGGAAAGCCTTTCTGGAATACACGGGAGCCGCCTTGATTCCTATGCGTTTTAAAAGTTCCGGTTTCTGCTCGAGAAACAGGACGGACAGCTTTCCGGAATTGACGCGCTCCGCGAGGGAATTTTTTTTCGCGAAATCGAAAAATTCGTCGCCGAGGGCGTCGCGCGCCACCACAAGCACGTCCGCTCCGTCGAGGCCGGACGAGGCGGCGTCCGAGAATTTTATCCCGCAGGCTGATAGGATTTCCGCGCTCCCCTTGTCGGAGCCGAAGAGCGCGCAACGCGCGCCGGCGGGCGCCGGCGTCCGGTTGAAGGATTTTATTCCCACTCTGTCGCGCGATTCGGGGAGGCCGTCCGCGGACGCCGCAAGCTCTATAAAGTATTCGGCGTCTTTGCCGGTTTCAGGCAGCTCGAATTTTATCGGAATTTTCCCTATTTCGGCGGGGGCGAGCTTCAGCGTTTCCGAGCCCCGCGCGATTTCCCCGCCGCCGCCCGACGCGCTCCAGGAAACTTTTGCCGAAATTTCGCGGCGGGTGTCGTTTATCACCGTCGCCGTTTTCGATACTTCTTCGCCCTCAAAAAAGTTTGCGGACTGGTCGGCGGGTTCGCTTTCCGTGCCGCCTATAAAAGCCTTGAAGGGCTCGAGCGCGCCTTTTAGCGCGTCGCGGGCGGTCAGGGGCTTTTCGGGGTCAAACTCCGCAAGGTACGGCATTTTTAGCATGTCGGGGTGCAGGCCGGAAGTCCTGAAATCCGACTGTTCCACTTTGTATTCTTTCGCGTCGTACCATTCGCGCGGGTCGGACTGCGTGCGGTAGAGGTAAAACAGCTCCGCGAAGGGGGAAATGCCGGACATCCCGAAGCCGCGCCAATATTTTATCGTCTCCGAGAGGATTTGCGACTTCACCTTCTGCATGATTTCGGTGTCGTAGTACGCGCGGGAGTCGAGGCCGCGGGTGGATAGCTCCGTCTGGGCGAAGAGGTCGGCGTCGGGCATTTCGTAGGCGGCGTCGCCGAAATAGCGCGCTGCGTTCTCGTAGGCGAACAGGGGCTTGTGGCCGCCGAACCTGTCCATGCCGTAGTAGCTGTTTATATAGGGGAAGGAGGTTTCTATTATGTGGAGCGGCTTCTTCCCGATTTTCGCCCACTCCTGCGGCCACGCGTTTTTCTCGGTCTGAGGCCACCAGCAGAAGTAGGCGTTGCTTGTTATTACCTCCCCGAAGTTGCCGCCCGCCTGGAAGAAGTACGGACGGTCGGGGTCGTATTTGCGCATTATCTCGACGCCCTTCATGCAGACTTCCGCCTTGCGCTTTTTGTCGCCGGACGGCAGGTAACCGTCGGCCATTTTGAGCGGGTGGTAGTCGAGCCCGTAGCCGAGGAAATTCGTGGAGAGAAAATACATCACGTTGGACGGGTGGTTGCGCCATTTGCGTATAGCGGAGGCCATGTATTTTTCGAGGTCGGCGCGCGCCCCGGGGTCGTTCCATAGGGTGTAGGTTTTGGCGGTGACGCCCTTCAGGCAGACGAAGAGCAGCAGCCCCTCCTCGTCGCAGGCGCGTATGATATTTTTGAAGTGGGAGTCCTTAGCGTCGACGGGAAAGAGGCCGCGGGCGGAGTTGTACCCGAGCTCTTTGAGGGTGCGCGCGGTCTTTACGGCCTCGGCGTAGGTCGCGGTGCTGTTGCCCCATGAGTCGTGGTTGAAGAGATGGATTTTTTTGCCGTTTAATACGTAGTCTTTGCCGTCTATCTCAAAAGTTCTGAACCCGAATTTGAAGGGCTCGCATGAATCGACAACCTTTCCGCCGGCGTCAGCCAGCTCGAAGCGGCAGCCGTAGAGATAGGGATTGTCAACGTCCCAGAGTTTCGCGTTTTCCCACTTGGCGGAAAACGCAACCTGCTTTTCCTCTCCGGCGCCTATTTCAAACGGTTCGCTCTCGAGCTTTTCCGGAGCGTTTTCGCCCTCGACCGCGACTCGCAGGACGAGCTTTTTTGCGCTTCCCGTATTGTTTTTCACGAGGGCCTCGAAGGATATTTTGCCCTCTTTCACAAAGGTGCGCACGGCGGGAAATTCAATGCGCGTCTTGGGCTTTGCCTGCAAATAGACGTCGCCTTTAATGCCGCGCCAATTCCACCTTCCGCCCTCGTCCTCGAGGCGCACGGTGACGAAGTTCCAGTCTCCGTAGCGGATGTCGGCGGGCTGCAAGGCTGCCTCGTTGTCGAACCCGTCCGCGAAGCGCGCGATTTCCCTGCCGTTGAAATACACAGTAGCGTTTTGCGACGTTCCGAAGTCTTCGAACAACATCGAGACGTCCAAATCCCTCCACTTTTCGTCTGCGACAAACGCGCGCTCGAGGACGGATTCGGTGTATTCGTGCAGGGGCTTGCCGCCCATTTTAAACCTCTCGGGGAGCGCGGAGAGGTTTTTGTCGCGGAGGCGGAAAATAGCGTCGTTTTTGCCGTTTTCCCAGCCGCTGTACCTCCCCGGAACGGCGAGATAATACGGGCCTTCGTCTTTGGAGGCGGGCAGCGAAAACCTCCACAGGGCGTTCAGGACGATCTTTTCCCGCGCGGGGGTCTTGAAAGTTTCCGCGCCGTCGAAAGACCATATCGCCTTTTCGGAATCGCGCACTCCGCGTATTTTAAGCTTTTCCGAGCGCGCGGAGGCGGATTTTTTCGACGCCGCCTTTCTGGCTTTCGAGAGGTCGGAGGGGGAAGCGAGGCAGGGGCACATTATGAGCTCGTCTATGACGCCCTCCGCCTGCGTTTTGGAATAGGTGTCGGAATCGGGGGTGTCGCCGAGGATTATCGTGCCGCGCCCCATGTCCGCGGGCGCGCTGAATGAAAGTTTTCCTTCGGCTTTTTCGCCGCCTATCGCGCCGTAAAACTCTTTGGAATTGAAGTCGAACCCGAAGCATATTCTCGAGTATTCGCCCCTTTTCAGCAGGGAGGCCGGCAGGGAGAGTTTGTCGCCGCCTTCGCCGGAGGATATTTTGAACGCGACTTCCTTCCCCTCTTTTACGATTTCAAATTTGAGCGAGCCCGACGCCCCCGCTGCGAGCCCGTGCGTGCCTTCGTCGCCCGCGCCGTCCCAGTCGGGCGCAAAATAGAAGAAAAGCGACTGCTCCTTTGACGCCATTCCCCCGATTTCCGCAAGGCGCGCGACGGCCTTGCGGTCATATCCGTGCCGCGACATCTTAATGCCCTTGCCGAATTTTCCGCCCGTGAAAATCGTCTCGGCGGATTGGAAGGACGCGCCGGGCTGCGGGTCTATTTTGCCCTCAAAAGGGACGTAGAGAAACGGCTCGAGCCGCTTTTTGCCGGGCGTAGAATTCATCGCCTCCGCGATTTCCGCGCGGGAGAGCGGGCGGTTGAAGATTTTGAATTCGTCTATTCCTCCGTCGAGCTGGTCGGACACGGAGTAGGTCATTGCGCCTATTTCGAGCTCCCGCTGGGGGGCGCCTATTTTCCCGCCGAGGTTGCGGTCGTAAACCGCTTCGTTGCCGTTTATGAAAAGCCTCATTCCCGAGCCGTCGTAGACGAGGGCCGCGTGCGTCCAGCTGCCCGCCGGGAAAGAGGCGTCGCTCACGGCGAGCCCCCTGTGGCGGTTGTTTTCGTCGAGGTACGATGCGTTGAGCCTCCCCCATCTGTCAAACTGCAAGTAGACGTTGCCGGAATTCCACCCGAAGTTTGTCCTGAATACGGAGCGGTGTTGGTCGCCCTTTCTTATTTTGTCGGGGTTTACCCAGCAGCATACCGTCCAGCCGCTTTCCGGCATCGCGGAGCCCACGGAATACCAGAGGTCGCCCACGCCCGACTTCTGGCGGAATGCGAGCGCGCCGCCGTATTTGCCCTCCGTCTTTTCCGGCGCGGGGCTCGGCGCTCTGGCGACTTTGGCGCCGTCGAGGGCTATGTCAGGCTCATACCCTTTGTCGAACGAGGCGTAAAAGCGCAGGGGGCTTTCCTGTTGGGCGGAGAGCGTCGCGGACGAGAGCGCGAGCGTTGCGGAGAAAATTGCGGCCTGAAATTTCATAGTCGGCCAATTCTATATCTTTTCCCCGGGCATTTGCAAACACAAAAGGCGTTTTGGCTTGCCAAAAGGCGGCTTCGGCGCGAGATTTTCGGCATGTCGAAAATAAAAATCACGGCCAACAGCAGGGAGCGCCCCGCCGACGACTCCCAGACGGTCGCCGAGTTCATAGAGTCGCTCGGGATAAACCCGCGCCGGTGTGTGGTGGAGCACAATTCCAATGCGATGCGCTACGAGGAATTTGCCAAAGTCGCGCTCTCGGAGGGCGACGTTTTGGAGGTCATGCAAATCGTGGCGGGAGGCTGATGGGCCCTTTTGAAAAATACGCCCGCCAGACGGCGCTCGCCGGATTCGGCGAGGAGGGGCAGAGGAGGCTCGCGGAATCCTCCGCCGCGGTCGTCGGGGCGGGGGGCGTGGGAAGCGGCGCGCTGCCGCTATTGGCGGCTTCGGGAATCGGGCGGCTGGCAGTTTTCGACTTCGACGCCGTATCGGAGACCAACCTCCACCGCCAGACGCTCTACGGGGCGGACAGTGTGGGCAAGCCCAAGGCGAAAATTGCCGCCGAGAGGCTGTCCGCCCTGAATCCCGACTGCGAGATTTCATTTTTCGGCGAGCCCTTCGATAATTCGGAGAAATTTTCCTCCATTCTGAAAGGCTGCCGCATTTGCATTGACGCGACGGATTCGTTTTCCTCGCGCCTTGCGGTGTCGGCCGCGTGCGCGCGCGCGGAAATTCCGGAGATACTGGCGTCCGCCGCGGGCTACGTCTGCCAGATGATGGTTTTCGGCGGCGGCTTCTACTTCGACAAATGCGTCGGCTCCGACCCTTTGGCCGCGCGCGAAAAATCCGCGGGTCTGCCGGTGTTCCCCGCCGCGGCGCACCTCGCCGGAGCGTGGGCTGCGGGGGCTGCGGTGGGCTTTTTGTCGGGCTGCATTCCCCTGGAAATCGGCGAGTTTAGAATGTTCGACTTCTCCTCGGCGTCGTACCGCAGGCTCGAGCTGCGGCGCGCCCAAAAAATTCAAATCCCGAAAAAACCATGAAAAACGCGAAGATAGAAAAGTGCGCCGATCTCGGCGAGATAACGGCTTTTATGGACTCCTGCCTGCGCGTCGGGGAGTTCAAGGACTACGACGGCGCGAAAAACGGCCTGCAATGCGCCAACAGCGGGAAAGTGCGCTCGATAGCCTCCGCCGTTGACGCGGGGCTCGGGGAGATGAAGCTTGCGGCGCACATGGGCGCGGATTTGCTCGTCGCGCACCACGGCATGTTCTGGTCTCCGCCGATTCCGTTTACGGGGCGCAATTACGAGAAAATAAAAACCCTCGCGGATTCCGACCTCGCGGTCTACGCCTGCCACCTGCCGCTCGACGCCCACCCGCGAATAGGCAACAACGCGCTGATAGCAAAGGCGCTCGGGCTGAAAGCGCTCTCGCGGTGCTTCGATTTTTGCGGGGAGAAGATAGGGGTTCTCGCCGCCGCGCCGAAAGGCGGCAGGGACGAGCTTGAAAGGCGGCTAAGCGCGCTCTTTCCGGAGACCTTCAAAGCCATTCGCTTCGGCTCGCGCGAGCCGGAGAAAGTCGCGGTGTGCTCGGGCGGAAGCGGGAGCTGCGTGGAGGAGCTCGCCGCAACCGGCGCGGACACCCTCGTGTGCGGGGAACTATCGCAATACCACTTCACCATGGCGCAGGAGCTCGGGCTCAACCTCTACCCGTGCGGGCATTACGCCACCGAGAGGTTCGGGGTGATGGCCCTCGGGGAGCTCGTCGCCAAGAAGTTCGGGCTGAAGTGCAGTTTTATAGAAATGCGCAACCCCCTGTGATTTTTTTCTTCTAATGCGCATTCAAAACGGTTAAAGGTTTACGAAAATAAAAAAATGAAAACAATCGCCCTCATAAACGGTCCAAACCTCGACAGGCTCGGGAAGCGCGAGCCCCAAATCTATGGGCGCGCGACGCTCGCCGACATCGTCTCGGGGCTCCGCGCGGAGGCCGAAAAACTCGGCGCGGAGATTGCGGACTTCCAGTCGAACTGCGAGGGCGCGATAATCGACAAAATTTACGGGTTCGCCGATTCCGGAGTGAAGCTCGGCATAATAAACCCCGGCGCCCTCGCCCACACGAGCGTCGCGCTGCGCGACTGCATTGCGGGTTCCGGAATGACATTCGTCGAAGTCCACATCTCCAACGTGGCAAGGCGCGAAGACTTCCGCCATTTGTCTCTCACGGCTCCCGTCTGCGCGGGTTCGGTCGCGGGGCTCGGGGCGTTCGGGTATTCGGCGGCTCTGCGCTATCTCGCATCCATAGCGGATTAAAATCCCCGCGCGCGGGTTCCGGCTGATTCGCCGCCAGCGCGCCGCTTTGCAAGTGCGCAGACTCGACATAGATTTTGAAGGCGAGCTCAACCCCGACCAGCTCGCCGCGGTCACCTCCCCGTGCGACAGGCCGGCGCTCGTGCTCGCGGGCGCGGGGTCGGGCAAGACGCGCACGCTGACCTACCGCGTGGCGTGGCTTATCTCCGAATGCGGGCTCTCCCCGCGCGAGATAATGCTGCTTACTTTCACGAACAAGGCCGCCAGCCAGATGCTAGCGCGCATCTGCGCGCTGACGGGCAGGGAGGCGCGCGAATTTTGGGGCGGAACCTTCCACTCGCTCGGCAACCGCTTTCTGCGCATAGAGGCGGAGGCGGCGGGGCTGTCGCCCAACTTCACGATTCTCGATTCCGACGATTCGGAATCGCTCATAAAGGCTTCTGCCAGCGAAATTTTCCCGTCGTATTTCGCCGACAAGGACAACCCGAGGCCGAAGCTTTTGCGCGATATCATAAGCTACGCCCGCAACACGCGCTCCGCAGTGCGCGACGCGATGGCCGACAGGTTTTCGTGGCTCGAATCCCCCTACGGCGACATAGAGGAAATCGCCGAATATTACGCGGAGAAAAAGCGCGCGGCGAACTCCTGCGACTTCGACGACCTCCTCGAGCTCTGGTATGTGCTTTTGCGCGACAATCCGGAAATCCTCCAAAAATATTCGGAGCGCTTCAAAAACATTCTGGTGGACGAATACCAGGACACCAACAAACTGCAGTCCGACATTCTCGACATGCTCGCCTCGCACGGCAGAATCAGCGCGGTCGGCGACGACGCGCAGTGCATATATTCTTGGCGCGGGGCGGAGATAGGCAACATTCTGGAGTTTCGCGACCGGTATCCCGCGGCGCACATCTACAAAATAGAGCGCAATTACAGGAGCACGCCGCAGATATTGGCGTTCGCCAATTCCATACTCGCCGAAATGGATTCGGACGAGGCTTACCGCAAGACGCTCGTGCCCGCGCGCGGCGGGTTTGAAAAGCCGTTTGTAATCCGAGCCATGGACGGCGTGTCGCAGGCGAGGAGGGTGTGCGACGCCATTTCGGAGCTCGTCTCCGCAGGGCGGTGCTCGTACTCCGACATCGCCGTCTTGTACCGCTCGCACTTTCAGGCGATGGACATGCAGTTGCAGCTCCAGCAGCGCTCGATACCGTTCGCCATCACCAGCGGCTTGAAATTTTTCGAGCAGGCCCACGTCAAGGACGTCGTAGCCCAGCTGAAATTCGCCGCAAACCCGAGGGATTCGGTGTCTTTCATGCGGTTTGCGAGGTTTCTGCCGAAAGTCGGCGAAAAGACTGCTGCGAAGATATTTTTCAAGATTGCGGAAACCGCCAAAAAGCGCGGAATCGGGGAAGTCGAGGCGCTCTCGCACAGGGACGTTTTGGCGAAGGTTCCGTCGGCGGCGCGCGGGGCGTTCGCGCTCATGGCGGCGGACTTGTCAAAAATTTCCAAGTCGCTAGACGCCATGAAAGCGGCGGGTGCAACGGCCCGCCCGCCCGCCGCGCCCGCGCAGGCGGACTTTTTTGACGAAATGATTTCCGGTGGCGGGGGCGCGGAGGCGGCGCAGCCTCCCGAACCCGCCGCCGTTCCGCCTTCGGGCCCGAAGGAAGCCGTGAGGCTGGCGTGCTCGGGCTGGTACCGCGACGCCATGAAAACCGCCTACGAGGACTGGGAGGACAGGTGCCAGGATTTCGACTCGCTCTTCGAATACGCGTCGCGCTTTGCGGGCATGGAGGATTTTCTCGCAAACGTCACGCTTGAAATTTCCGAGGCAGAGAGCTCGCAGCCGGCGGATTCCTCCGACAGGGTGAGGCTCATGACCGTCCACCAGGCGAAGGGGCTCGAATTTCCCGTGGTGTTTCTGATAAGCGCGGCGGACGGGCTGTTCCCGACGAAGCGCAGCATAGACGACGGCGACGTGGACGAGGAGCGCAGGCTGTTCTACGTGGCCGCCACGCGCGCGATGGACTGCCTCGTGATATCCTACCCGCGCGTGAGCGTTGTGGGCGGCAACTACGAAATGCGCGAGCCGAGCCGATTTTTGCAGGGCGTCGACCCGAGCCTCTACACGGTTTCGGAATAAATTTTGATTCCCCCTGCCGCTCCCGAAATATTTCGGGGGTATGAAAGCGCCTGCCGCAGTTTTCGCGGCGCCGGAAATCTCCCGCGGGAAACGCCCTTTCGGAAAGGAGTTCCGCGCTCCGTGAAGGAATAATATCTTGTTGACTAAGCGGGGAAATTTGCCATTCTCTCCGCTTAAATTTTCACATTTTCAGCCGGTATTTTTTTAATGCTGAAAGGCGCCTGACATGTCATTGATCGTTCAGAAATACGGCGGCACGTCCGTCGGAAACACAGACAAAATTCTCAATGTCGCGAAGCGGATAAAGACTTTCGTGGACGGCGGGCACAAGGTCGTCGTCGTCGTCTCCGCCAGGAGCGGCGTGACCAACGATCTCATCGCGCGCGCCAAGACGCTCAACTCCATGCCCGACGAGCGGGAAATGGACATGCTGCTCGCCGTCGGGGAGCAGGAGACGATCGCGCTCACCGCAATGGCCCTCCATTCGCTCGGCGTCAAGGCAGTCTCCCGCACGGGGGCCCAGGCCGGCATACACACGGATTTCGCGCACACCCGCGCCAGAATCGTCGAAATTACCGGCGGGGACATAAAAAAATGCCTCGACGACGGCAAGGTCGTAATAGTTGCGGGCTTCCAGGGCGTCGACGGCGACGGCAACGTGACGACCCTCGGCAGGGGCGGAAGCGACTTGTCCGCAATCGCCCTCGCCGCCGCCCTAAAAGCCGACGTATGCCAAATCTACACCGACGTCAGCGGCGTCTACACCGCCGACCCTCGCATAGTCAAAAACGCGAGGAAAATTCCCGAAATGTCGTACGAGGAGCTCCTTGAAATGGCGTCCCTCGGCTCGAAGGTCATGCAGGCGCGCTCAGTGGAGTTCGCCCAGAAGCACGGCGTGGTATTTGAAGTCAGATCAAGCTTTAACAACGAATCCGGAACCATCGTGAAATCAGAAGTGCCATCAATGGAGGACGTCGTAATCACGGGCGTCGCCGTCGACAAAAACCAGACAAAAGTCACCGTCAGGGACATCCCCGACAAGCCCGGAACCGCCGCCGAAATCTTCCGCGAGCTCGGCGAGGCCGGCATACTCGTGGACATGATAGTCCAGAATCTGGGCCGCAAGGGAAGGGCAAACCTCACTTTCACGGTTTCCAAGGACGACGCTCCGAGGGCCGAAAAGCTGCTCGACAAATTCTGCTCGTCTTTCGAGGGGGCGTCGGCGGAACTCACGGGCGACATCGCAAAAGTTTCGGTGGTGGGCACGGGAATGCGCTCGCACAGCGGAGTTGCTGCGAAGTTCTTCCGGGCGCTCGCCGACAACGACATCAACGTGCAGCTCATCACGACCAGCGAAATAAAGATTTCCGTGGGCATAGATCTCGGCGATTCTGAAAAGGCCGCAAACGCCCTTCACGCGGCTTTCGGGCTCGACAAACAATAGGCCCGCCGGACTATGAAATTCATAAGCACGCGCGGGGAGGGCGGAAGGCTTTCGTTTCTGGAGGCGGTCGCGGAGGGCTTGGCTCCGGACGGGGGGCTTTTTGTGCCCGAGCAAATGCCGGACATATCCGGGCGGTTGAAAAGTTGGGAGGGCCTAGGATACGCCGAATTATGCTTTGAATTTTTGAGGCTCTTTGCGGACGGAGTTCCGGACGGGGAGCTGAAAAAAATCGTGTCCGAGTCCTACAAAAAATTCGACGATCCGGCGGTCGCCCCGCTGCGCGGGCTCGGCGGCCGCCTTTGGATGCTGGAGCTCTACCACGGCCCGACGCTCGCCTTCAAGGATTTCGCCCTCCAGCTGTTGGGCAACCTCTACGAGTACATGCTCGCCAAAACTTCCCGCAAAATAAACGTGCTCGGCGCCACGAGCGGCGATACCGGCAGCGCCGCCATAAGCGGGCTGCTCGGCAAAAAAGGGGTAAACATTTTCATACTCTATCCCGAGGGCAGAATTTCCCCGTTGCAGGAGAGGCAGATGACGTGCACGGGGGCGGACAACGTGTTTCCGATAGCCATAGACGGCACTTTCGACGACGCCCAGGCGATAGTTAAAAAGATTTTCGGCGACAATTCCTTCAAGGCGGAATGGGGGCTTTCCGCGGTGAACTCTATAAACCTTGCGCGGGTGCTCGCGCAGTGCGTTTACTACATATACGCCTGGCTGAAGCTCCCCGAGTCCGCGCGCGAAAAGGCGGTTTTCGCCGTTCCGACCGGCAATTTCGGCAACGTTCTCGCCGGCTGGATGGCGTGGAAATGCGGAATGCGCTGCGGCGGCTTCAGGGTCGCGACAAATCAGAACGACATACTGTTCCGCCTATTCAACACGGGCGTTTACGAGGTGTCGGAAGTCATGCCGAGCTTCGCCCCGTCGATGGACATTCAGGTCGCCTCCAACTTCGAGCGGTTCATATATTTTTCAGAAAACGGCGATTCCGCCAAAGTGCGCCGGATAATGTCGGAATTTTCCAAAACAGGAAAATGGGTTTTCGAGGGCTTCGACCCCGGGAATTTTTCGGCCTCCAGAATGTCGGACGCGGAAATTCCCGCCAAGATTTCGGAGGTTTGGGATAAGCACGGGATTGTCATAGACCCGCACACGGCGTGCGCCTTCAAGGATTTGCCCGATTCTCCGGCGGTCGTGCTCTCGACGGCAAGCCCCGCGAAATTTCCGGAGCTCATAAAAAAGACACTCGGCTTCGAGCCGAAATCGGATATTCTCGAGAAGCTTAAACGCGAGAAAATCGTCAAGACCTCCATGCCTGCCGACGCCGAAAAAATCCGCGCTTTCATACGCGAGCGCGGCATTAGATAGCCCGTCCGCTGCGGCGGGCGGGCGCAATACCGCGGCCCCGCGAAGGAGGCGGGGCGAAAAACTTCGGCATTAAATCAAAAAATTTCAAATGAAAAAGGTTTTTATATACGACACTACCCTGAGGGACGGAACGCAGTGCGAGAGAATCTCGCTTTCGGTGGCGGCCAAATTGCGGCTCGCCGAAAAAATGGACAGCTTCGGAATCGACTTTATCGAGGGCGGCTGGCCGGGTTCCAACCCGCGCGACATGGCGTTTTTCGAGCAGGCAAAAAGTTTGCGCCTCTCCCACGCAAAAATAACGGCTTTCGGCTCGACGCGCCGCGCCAACGTCCGCGCCGAGGACGACCCGCAGATCGCCCTGCTGCTCGAGGCGAAGACGCCTTATGTGACAATTTTCGGCAAGACGTGGCTTCTGCACGTCACGGAGGTCATAAAGACCACTCCGGAGGAAAACCTCAAAATGATAGAGGAGAGCGTGGCGTACCTCTCCAAAAACGGAGTCAGGGTAATCTACGACGCCGAGCACTACTTCGACGGGTTCGCCGACAATCCGGAATACGCGCTTGAAACGCTCGCCGCCGCAAAGCGCGGGGGCGCGGAGTGCGTCTGCCTGTGCGACACGAACGGCGGGACGATGATGGGCGCGTTTTCGGAGATCGTCCGCAGGACGGCGGAATTTATGGGCGACACCCCCGTCGGCGTCCACTGCCACAACGATTCCGGCCTCGGGGTCGCGCTGTCGCTTCTGGGCGTCGAAAACGGGGCGTCGATGGTGCAGGGCACCCTCAACGGCATCGGCGAGAGAAACGGCAACGCCAACCTGTGCACGATTATCCCCAACCTCTCCCTCAAAATGGGCCGCGAGCTCTCCTGCGCGGGCAGCCTCAAAAAGCTCCGCGACCTCTCCCTGTTCGTCGACGAAATGGCGAACCTGCGCAGCGACACCCGCCTTCCGTACGTGGGGTCGTCGTCTTTCGCGCACAAGGGGGGCGTCCACGCCGACGCCGCCAACAAGGTAAAGCGCAGCTACGAGCACATAGACCCGTCGCTCGTAGGCAACAAGACCCGCGTGCTCGTGAGCGACATGTCCGGCAGGGCGTCCGTTATGATGAAGGCGCGCGACATGGGCGTTGACGTAGACTCAAAAGACCCCGCCATAAAGGAGTTTCTCGACGAGCTGAAAGAGCTCGAATTTCGCGGGTACGAGTACGAGGCGGCGGACGCGTCGTTCGGGTTATTGCTCGCAAAATGCCTCAAAAAACACAAGCCGCATTTCAAGGTGCGCGGGTACAGGGCGATAGTAGAGCGCGACGAGCTCGCCGGAACCACGAAGTCGGAGGCCACGGTGAAGCTGGAAATCGGCGGAACCGTCGAACACACCGTCGCCGAGGCGCACGGGCCGGTTGCCGCCCTCGACCTCGCGCTGAGAAAGGCGCTCGTCAAAAAATTCCCCGCGATAAAGTCGATGGATCTCACCGACTTCAAGGTGCGCATAATCGACAGCGGCGCGGGCACCAACGCAATCACGCGCGTCATGATAGAGTCCAAGGACTCCGGCGGGAAAATCTGGGGAACCGTCGGGGCGTCGGACAACATAATAGTCGCGTCGTGGGAGGCGCTCAAAGATTCGTTCGAATACAAACTCTCCAAAGAGGATTGATTTTCGCGCGGGCGTTTGCCAAACTTTATTTCCATGAGCGAGGGTCGAAAAAAGATCATAAATTTGCGCGCCGGCATAAAAAATCCGCTGCTCGCGCGGCTTTTCGGCCTTGTTGAAAAGCCCGTGGAATCGTTTTTCGGCCTCCGCCGCCTCGATGAGGCGTACCGCCGCCTCCACGCTATGGACGACGGGCGCAACTTCTTCGAGCGCGCAATCGACATTCTCGGCGTAAAGTTTGAGGCCGATCCAGAGGATATCGCTAAAATTCCGACGGCTGGCCCGCTGGTGGTGGTCTCGAACCATCCGCTCGGCTGCGTGGACGGGGTAATCCTCGGGGCGGTTCTCACGCGCGTGCGCAAGGACGCCAAGATGATCCTCAACTCTATGCTCTCGCCTATGGACGAGATCAACGAGTGTTCCATATCCGTCAACCCGTTCGGGGGGAAAAAGGCGGCGGCGCAAAACGTCTCCGCGATGAAGGAGATTGTGAGGACGCTAAAAAACGGCGGATGCGTCGGGACTTTCCCGTCGGGGACGGTCTCGTACCTGCGCCTGCGCGAGCGCTGCATCACCGACCCCGAGTGGAACACTAATATTTTCCAGATGGCGCGCCGGATGGGGGCGTCGATTCTGCCGGTGTTCTTCGAGGCGCGCAACTCCCCGCTGTTCTATCTTGCGGGAGTCGTCCACCCGCGCCTGCGCACGGCGCTTCTGATAAGGGAAATGTTTGCCGCGGCCTCACGTGGGCCGGTGAGAATGCGCGTGGGTTCTCCCATTCCGCCGCGCAAAATCGCCGGATTCAAGACCGACGAGGAGCTCGCCGGCTGGCTGCGCATAAATTCCTACATTCTCGGCGGAAAGAACACGAAGGGCACCAAGGCGTCAGCCCAGCAGATTTCGGCGTTTCGCAAGAGCATGGAAAAGTTTTTCCCGAAGAGGGAAATGCAGGAGCTCATTTTGCCTATTTCGCCCGAAAAGATGGAGCGGGAGATCGCGGCGCTACCGGAGTCGTGCAAAATGGTGTCCGTCGGGAAAATCTGCGTGTATTGCGCTGAGGCGTGGCAGATAAAGTGGACGCTCGTGGAAATCGGCAGGCTGCGCGAAAAGACTTTCAGGGAGGTCGGCGAGGGCACCGGAAAGAGCATCGACAACGACGAGTTCGACCAGTACTACCTCCACATGTTCATGTGGGATTCCGAGAACAGGCGCATCGCCGGCGCCTATCGAATCGGGCGGACGGACAAGATAATAAACTCCATCGGCGTCCAGGGGCTCTACGCCTCCACGCTCTTCAAAATCCGACCCGAGCTGATGGAGCGCATCGCCCCCGCGCTCGAGATGGGGAGGTCTTTTATCGTCAGCGAATACCAGAAGAAGCGCTCGACGCTTGCGGTCCTATGGCGCGGAATCGGCGAATACCTCTACCGCCACCCGCAGTACAGGACGCTCTACGGGCCGGTGAGCATAAGCACCGAATACAATTCCATATCCAAGGATTTGATAGTCCAGTTCCTCTCTGAAAAAAGAACTTCCGAGGAGCTCGCCAAATTTGTCAAGGCGAAGAAGCCCCCGAAGCTGCGCATGAAGAACGTGGACAGGCAGACCCTAATGAGCTGCGCAAGCGACATCGAGCACATATCGGCCCTCGTCTCGGAAATCGAGTTCGACAACAAGGGGATTCCGACCCTCCTGAAACACTACCTGAAATTGGACGGGGAATTGCTTGCGTTCAACGTGGACAGGGAATTCGGCAGCTGCATCGACGGCCTGATAATGGTGGACATGCTCAAAACGGACCCCAAGCTGCTGAAATCTTACATGGGCGCGCGGCAGACCGTTGAATACCGCAAATTCCACGGTTTGGAAACCGAGGGCGTGGAGATCCCGAAAGGCGAGGCGGATGAAGCCTGAGACCTGGAATTCGAGGCTCGGCGCGATTCTCGCCGTCGCGGGCAGCGCGGTGGGGCTCGGGAATTTTCTGAAATTCCCGGGGCAGGTGGCTATGTACGGCGGGGCGTCGTTCATGCTCGCGTATGTGATTTCCTTTTTTCTGCTGGGGCTGCCGATTGCGGTTTGCGAGTGGGCTATGGGCAGGCACGGCGGCGCCAACGGCTACCACTCCACCGCGGGAATAATGGGGTTTTTCAGCGGGAGCAAAAAAATGGCGTACTTCGGCGTGGTCGGGGCGCTGCTTACAATGATAATCTTCTGCTACTACGTCTACATAGAAGCGTGGTGCCTCGGGTACGCGGCGAACTTTCTCTTCGGCTCGCTCGACTTCAAGACGCTCGGGGAGTCCGGCGGATTTTTCGCCGACTTCGTGGGCGCGGGCGCGGACGGCAGTTCGCTTAAATTCGGGTTCGGAGGGGTGCTCGTCTATTTTTTGTTTTCGTTCGCGCTGAATTTCGTCCTCATATACCGCGGAGTATCCAGGGGCATAGAGATGTTTTGCAAATACGCAATGCCTACCCTCATCATCCTTGCGGTGGTGATAGTGGCGCGCATGATGACCCTTTCGGACGTCACTCCGGAGCACCCCGAGCGCACCATTAACCAGGGGCTTGGGTTCATGTGGAATCCGGTGAAAGTCGTGTTGGAGGAGGACAGGGGCGGAAAATGGGTCGAGGCGCAGAGGCTCGTCGGCGACATCGAAATGCGCGCCGCGGAAAAGAAAGTCGCGGAGGGCGGAGGAAAGGTTCGGATACGCCGCATTTCTGTTTTGGAGCAGCTTTCAAACCCGTCGATCTGGATAGCGGCGGCGGGGCAGGTGTTTTTCAGCCTGACCGTCGGGTTCGGCGCCATAATGACCTACGCAAGCTATTTGAAGCGCAATGACGACATAGTTTTAAGCTCCGTGACATCGTGCAGCGCCAACGAATTTTGCGAGGTCTGCCTCGGCGGAATGATAACGGTTCCGGCGGCGGTGGCGTTCTTCGGAATATCGGGCGTGATGGGCGCGGGGCTGAGCCTGTTCGATCTCGGCTTCAAAGTGCTGCCGCTGTTTTTTGCGCAGATTCCGCTCGGGTGGGTTTTCGGCTTCATGTTCTTTTTCCTGCTGTTCCTCGCGGCGGTGACGAGCTCTCTTTCAATGCTCCAGCCGAGCATGGCTTTCATAGAGGAGGCGGTGAGGATAAAGCGCAAATTTTCGACGCTGCTGCTCGGGGTGATAGCGTTTTTCATATCGGGGTTCGTGCTCTACTTTTCGGAGAATTTGAAGGCGATGGACACTTTCGACTTCTGGATGGGGCAGGTGGCGATATACTTTTTCGCAATAGTCCAGACGATTTTGTTTGCGTGGCACTTCGGGGCGGAGCGGGGCATGAGGCTCGCGAACATAGGCGCGCAGATCCGACTTCCGAAATTTTACGCAGTCCTCATAAAATACGTGACCCCCGCGCTGCTGATAGGCGTGTTTCTGATGTGGCTTGCAAAGGACGTCTTCGGGATTGTCGGCAGCGGCTCTATAAGCCCGTACATTCTCGATCTGGTCGGCTCCGAATCGCACCCGCGCAATCCGGTAGCGATAATGGCGGTCGCGATAATCGGCGCGCTTTACATATTTTACGCGATGATGCTTTCCATGTCGCGCAGATATGACAAGTTTTCCGGCGGGAGGGCTGAAAAATGACCTTAGGCGGCTGGGCGACTTTCATTCTGTCGGTGGGCTCTTTCACCGCCCTCTTCGCGTGGTGCCTGTACAAGGTGCTTTTTTCGGAATCCGCGAAGGGCGAAAAACTTCCGGAGCAGCCCGAGCACGCGGGCGGAAAATCCGGCTCTTCGACGGGCGCGCGCCGTTGCGGCCGCCGCAAATAGCGCGAGCTAAAGGAGCTCGACGGCAACCGAGTCCGCAACCAGCCTGCCCGCGCGCGTCAGGCGCAGCCTGTCTTTCAACGCTTCAAGCAGCCCGAGCCCCTCGAGAAATTTTATGCTCTCCCCGTATCTGCCGCAGTCGGCTTTCGGAAAGCGCGCCCGCAAGACGGACAAATCCACGCCCTCGTTCATTCGCAGCCCGAATATAAGCGCGCTCGAGAACATCTCATCGTCGTCGAGCTTTACGGCGTCCTCGTATGCCGGCGCGGAGTTTTCTATGCCGAGTTTCCACTTCTCAAAATTCGGGGCGTTGCGCCTGCGGTATCCGCCGAACTGCGACGCCGCCGAGGGCCCGACGCCCGCCCATTGCGCCATGTGCCACGTCGATAGGTTGTGCAGGCATTCACCTCCCTCGCGCGCGTAGTTAGATATTTCGTATTGCCTAAACCCGAGCGCGGGGAGCTCGTCCATGGCGATTTCAAAAAAATCGCCCTCCCTCGCGCGCTTTTCGATTTCTTCGGCGCCGGTTATCCCGCCGCAGCAGGAAGTCCCGCTCTCAAATTCGAGGCAGTATGCGCTTATGTGGTTTACGGGGCATTCGGCGGCGCGGCGCAGGTCGGCCCTCCACTGGCTTTCCGTCTGGCCTTTCGCCCCGAAAATCAGGTCTATCGAAAAATTTTCAAATCCCGCCTCAGCCACGGCGTCTATTGCCTTCAGCGTCTCTTTCAGCGTGTGCGCCCTGCCGAGGGAGCGCAAGACGCCCTCGTCGAAACTCTGCACCCCGAGGGAAATCCGCGTGACTCCGATTCTTCTAAGCGTTTCGAGCTTTCCGCGCGACACGGACGACGGCGATACTTCTACCGTCCATTCCCGCGACGGCCTGAATCTTCCGAGCGCCTCCGCCAGTCTTTCAATTTCGCCCTCCGAGAGCGAGGACGGGGTTCCGCCGCCCCAAAACATCGTGTCGATTTTTTCGGGGACGCCCTCGCGCGCGAGCGATCCGGCCTCAGCCGCGCAAACCCTTACATATTCGGCGATGTCCTCCGGCTTCGGGCGCAGCTTGTAAAACCGGCAGTACCCGCACGGCTTCGAGCAAAACGGGACGTGCGCGTAAATTCCGAAATTCTCGAAAATGGCTTGCATGGGAGGCTCTATTATTTAATAAAATCAATGCAATAAAACAAAACCGACTCATATGGCAAAAAAATTATCACTCGTTTTTTCCGCGGCGGCCCTGTTGCTCTCCGGATGCGCGGGGCTCACAAACCTCACGCCCGAAAGAATGCCCGAAAACTCCTCGGGGCTTTACACTCTCAGCATGAGCGCGCACATAAACGACGGCTCGATTGTCCCCGGCTCCATAGAACCCTTCATCGTAATCGACGAGAAAACGATTCCGATGAAAACCGTTAAAAATCTCGAAAACGAGCGCATTTACGAGTACGACTACCGCCTGCCCAAAGGCAGGAAGGGCGCCAAGTACTACTTTACCCTGAAATACAAAGTAAAAAACACTGTCGAGAGCGAAGAGCAGGAGCGCACCCTCACGAGCCCCACAGTCTACACGCTCGAGCCCGTCCGCAGGTACGTCGTCACCATCCAAAGCGAGAGGGGGCCGGTGGGCACCGTCGTTCCCGTGCTCGGAAGGGGTTTTGACAAGCTCGACAAAATCGTCATAGGCGGGGTTCCGGCCGACACCGAATACGTTTCGAGGGCGACGATAAACTTTACGGTTCCGCCGCTCAAATCCGGCGAGGACTACGAAGTCAAGCTCGTCGGCTCCGACGGCGACATGTGGATAGGCCAGTTCAGGGTCGACGCCGCCGAAATGCAGGTTTCCCCCAAGAAAATCGACATAAAGAGCGGGGAAATCGTGAACGTGATTTTCGGCATCGGCTTCACCGCCCCCGAGGGCGGCTATCCGATAGACGTCAAGACCAATATCCCCAGTTCCGTCATAATGGACGAGGCCGTCGTACCGGAAGGGCGCTCGAGCGTCAGCGTCGCCCTTAAAGGCGGCGCGGAGGGCGAGGGCTTCCTCTACATTCAGGGCGTCGGGTTCGACGAAGTCAAAATCCCCGTTTCCGTCAAATCCTCCCAGCCCAAGGACGAGCTCCTCTCGGGCGTTTCGGAGGCGGTAAACGAGATCGACTCTGCGGAGGGCGGGGAGCCCGCCGAAGCTGAAAAAGCTCCTGCGGGCGGCGAAAACCCCGAGATATCGAAGCCGGACGCGTCCGCCAAATAGCGCAATCTCCAACTTTTCGAAAGCCGATTTATGAAATCCAAAAAAGCCGCAGAAGTGAAAAAGTATCCGGAAACCGCCGCCGAAAAGAGTTGCGACCAGCCCATTGAATGCGCTTTCGAGGGGATGTCGGAGCGCCTCATGCGCATTCAGCGCGACCTGCTGATGCCCGCGTTTATATTCGAGCAGGAGAAAATCCAAAACACCATAACCTTTTTCGGGGCCTCGCGCATAAAGCCGGAGGACGTTGCGCGAAAGGAGCTTGCTGCCGCCAAGAAGCGCTCGGGCTCTAAGGAGGGGCTGGAAGCGGCAAAAATGGCGTGCGAAATGTCCAAGTACTACACTGCCGCCGAAGAGCTCGCGCGCAGGCTGCAGGAATGGTCCAACTGCCTCGATTTGCCGGAGGACGAAAAGTTCTACATCATGACGGGCGGCGGCCCCGGAATCATGGAGGCGGCCAACAAGGGCGCGTACAAGGCCGGCGGAACCCCCGTGGGGGCCACCATCGTGATTCCCGACGAGCAGAAGCGCAACAAGTATCTCGACAGGGGCGTATGGATAAACTTCAATTATTTTCTAATGCGCAAATTTTGGCTGCTGTTTTTCGCCAAGGCGCTTGTCGTCTTCCCGGGCGGGACGGGAACATTCGACGAATTTTTTGAGGTTTTCACGCTGATGAAAACCCGCAAGACGCATTCGTACATTCCGACGGTGCTCTTCGGCAAAAAATTCTGGGAAAACGCTGTGGACTTCGACTGGCTCGTAAAGACCGACGTCATAACGAAGTCCGACCTCGGCTTTTTCGAGTACGCCGAAACCGTGGAGGAGGCATACAACATCATTACCTCCAAGCTCGAAAAGATGATGAACCTGCGCAAGGTTTAAGGCGGAAATTTTTATCGCAAACGCGGCCGCCCGCCGCGTTTTTTTGTTTTTTTGGCGAAAACATTTGATAAGGCGGCGAAATCCGGAATAATCGCGCCAGCTGTATTTTTATGAAACTATTGGACAGATACGTCTTTTGCGAGTGGCTGAAAATATTTGTCGTCGCCATAGGCGTCACGCTCGGGATTCTCGTGCTGCACGACATGTACAACAATCTCGGCAAGCTCATAAACTGGGGCGCGGAGACGGAACAGATACTCCTTTTTTACGCGCTGCTCGTTCCCACGCTCGTTCCGGTAGTCCTCCCGATAAGCCTTCTGCTCTCGCTCATATATGTGCTCGGCTCCCTCCACCGCAACAACGAAATCACCGCAATGCGCGCGGCGGGCCTAAATGTTTTTGCAATTACGCGCTCGCTGTGGTTTGCGGGCGCGCTGCTAGCGGGCGCGCTGCTGTGGCTCAACGCGCACACCATTCCCGTCTGCAAGGAAAATTCCCGCCTGCTCTACGACAACATCAGGTTCGCCGAACAGATGCGCACCGCCGAACTCTCGGATGTGGGTAGGGTAAACGCCCTATGCTTCAATAACAGGAAGGACGGCAGGCTCTGGTTCATGAACTCGTTCAGCCAGGCGACGAACCGCGCGCGCGGCGTGACAGTCTCCGCGCTCGATACTCGGGGGCGGGAGGTCTCGCGGGTGATGGCGCGCGAGGGCGTCTACGACGACGTCGACAACTGCTGGTTTTTTCTCGACGGCCAGCGCATAGACTTCGACCCCGACACCCACAAGGCGGTGAAGGCTGTCGGGTTCGACAAGAGGTATTTCAGGGATTTCGGCGAAAAGCCGCAAATAATGGTTTTGTCCATGCGCCGCCCCAAAGACCTTTCGCTCTTTGAGACAAAAACGCTCATAGAGTCTATGGGCAGCGCCGAGGCTCCGGAGGCCGTCCCGTACCTCGTGAGGTCCTATTCCATATGGTTCAGCCCGTTCGCGTGCATAATAGTTGTGGCGATTGCCATTCCGTTTTCGGTTGCGGGCGTGCGAACGAACCCCATGGTGGGCGTCTCCAAGACGGTTGGGCTGTTTTTTGTGTACTTCGTCCTCGACAGCGCACTCGGCGCGGTGGGGGGCAGGGGAATAATTCCGCCGCTATGGGCCGCCGCGATTCCGAATATCGCGATGCTGCTCTTTGCGCTCTCGCTTTACAGAAAAGTTGTTTGATATGGCATCCGGAAAAAAATTAAAGGTGTTGATTGTGGGAAGCGGAGGCCGCGAGCACGCGCTCGTTCTGGCCGCAAAGCGCTCCCCCATGCTCGAAAGGCTCGTGTGCGCGCCCGGCAACGGCGGCATAGAGCGCGACTGCGAGGTCGCCCCGATTCCCGCCGAGGACGTTTCCGCCCTTGCGAAATTTGCGGAGGAAAACGGGTTCGACTTCGTAATCTGCGGACCGGAAGTCCCGCTTTCGCTGGGGCTCGGCGACATGCTGAGGGCGCGGGGCATTCCCGTTTACGGCCCGTCGAAAGACGGCGCGATTTTAGAGGCGAGCAAGGCGTACACAAAGGGCTTTTTGAAAAAATACTCCATCCCCACCGCAGAGGGGCGCAGCTTTACGGACGCGGCGGAGGCCGAGGCTTACATAAAATCCGCCCCGTTTGAGACCGTCATAAAGGCCAGCGGCCTCGCGGCGGGCAAGGGGGTCCTCATACCGTCCTCCCGCGAAGAGGCAGCCGTAGCCGCGCGCGAAATGCTCGAGGGCGGCGCGTTCGGAGATAGCGGAAGGGAAATCGTCGTAGAGGAAAAAATGGACGGGGAAGAGGCGAGCATAATGCTCGTGGTCTCCGGTCAAAAATACGTGATGCTGCCCGCAAGCCAGGACCACAAGCGCGTCGGAGAGGGCGATACGGGGCCGAATACGGGCGGAATGGGCGCATACGCGCCGGCGGCGGTGGCGACTCCGGAAGTTCTCGAAGCCGTGCGCAAAACAATAGTGGAACCGACGCTCGAGGGGCTCGCCAAAGAGGGTATCGACTACCGCGGAACACTGTATGTCGGGATAATGATAACGAAAGGCGGCCCGAAAGTCGTGGAATTTAACGTGCGCTTCGGCGACCCCGAATGCCAGGTGCTGATGCCGCTGCTCGAGAGCGACCCGCTCGAACTCATGTACGATGCCGCGTGCGGAAATCTCGACCCGTCCAAAGTCAAAATAGCCGGCGGATTCGCGGCGGTAGTGGTAATGTGCGCGCGCGGATACCCGGGGAAGTACGCGAAGGGCGACGAGATCTCCCTGCCCGAAAACCTCCCCGCGAACTCGCAGATTCTCCACGCCGGAACGAGGCGCGAGGGCGACAAAATCCTTACGGCGGGCGGAAGGGTGCTGGGGCTTTCGGGCTTCGGCAAGACGCTGGAAGAAGCGCTCGCCAACGCCTATGCGCTCGCAGATTCCGTGAAGTTCGACGGCGGGTTTTTCCGCCGGGATATCGCCCACAGGGAGCTGGAGCGGCGCGCGGCAAAATAGGCGGCGGCGCCGTTTGCCGAGGGCGTCCGGCCGCTCCGCAAGACGGGCTTTTGCGGCGGGCGGCGGATTTGCGAATGCGCAAACGCCGCTTCCTGCCGCTTTTTTTGCGCGCCGGCGCCCCGCCGGTTTAGCGCGGGCGGTTTTGGTTGAAAAAATGATGCGAAGTCCGGTTCCGCGCGCGTTGGCGCTTGACGCCGGTTTATCTTTTGTTTTTTAATAAACGCATACCGTGTCCAACAGTGTAGCGGGGAAGGGAATGTTATGAAAAAATCCATATTGTTTGCCGCTTTGTCGGCGTTGTTGTGCTCGTGCGCCTCGGAGAGTTTCGAGGCTCGTAAGACGTTTGATGAAAATGCGGGGATTTTTCAGAATCCGGGGCAGGGATGGCTGCGCTTCGGAAATTCCTTAAAGGGATCTCAAAACTCCGTCAATTTCGGGGCGGGATACGAGCGCTACACGTGGGTTCGACTGAATCCCGAAGAAGGCGTGTACAACTGGAAGCCCATCGACCGCGCGCTAGAAAATTTCTCGCGCGAGGGGTTGCCGTTCTACTTCCGAATAATGTGCGTCAACACTTCGGGCTATCCGCCGTTCTACCAGACCCCTAAATGGGTGTTCGACAAGGGCGCCAAATATACCGTCCACGAAATGCAAAAGGAGCCCGGCAAAAATAAAAAATATCCGGACGGAAAAGTCAAAATCGCGGTTCCGGAGTTCGGAGACCCCGTTTTCATCAAAGAGCACGAAAAATTCATAAAAGCCCTCGCCGCCCGCTACGACGGCGACCCGCGCATCGGCGGCATAGACCTCGGCAGCTACGGCAACTGGGGCGAATGGCACTGCACGAGCCTCGGGCTCAAAAAGCCCGACGTGCGCCCGCACTCTCCGGAAATCCGCAGGAAATACGCCGACATGTACCTGCAAAACTTTAAAAAGACCCCCTTGATATTTATGACCGACGACCACGAGACGCTCGAATACGCGCTCGGGAAGGGCGAAAAGCCGCGCGTCGGGATAAGGCGCGACGGCGTGGGCTCGCCCTCGCACTTCAAGCGGTGGATAGGGAAATGGCCCTACGAAAATATACCGAACATGGGCGGGATATGGAGAGACATGCCCGCGATTTTCGAATTTTACGGCAGCGTCGAAATGATGCGCGGCAGGGGCTGGGACATCCCGTACTCGCTCGGGTGGGTTCTCGAAAACCATGCGTGCCTTGTAAACGAGGGGCCGCTTTCGCCGCGCCAGATAGCGGCGGGCTCCGGCGAGGAAAAGCTTCTGCGCGACATCGACATGTTCGCCGGCGCCCGCCTCGTTCCACGGTCGGCGGACGTGTCGTACTCGGGCGGAAAATTGAAAATCCGCGTTCGCGGGGAAAACAAAGGGGCGTCTAAAATCTACCTGCCTTACCGATTTGTCTACGTGCTGCGCGGAGATTCGGGGGATGCCGCCGAGATGGTTTCCGCGCGGGATCCCCGAGAAATCCTCCCGGGCGAATTTGAATTTTGCGACGAGTTTGAAGTCCCGCTCAAAACGGGGGAAGAGTATTCGCTCTCCCTGCGCGTCCGCCACCCCGCGGGGGTTCTCAAAGACTTCCGTTTTGCCGCAAAAAATCTCAATCCCGACGGGTCGCTCGACCTCGGGAAAATCCTGATAAAATAGGTTGCGCAAAATGAAAAAACTGTTGATGACGCTTACGGTTTCCGGCGCGCTCTGCGCCGCCCGCGCTTCGGAGATAAAATTCGAGGAAAACCCCGACATTTTCCAGAATCCGGGGCAGGGGTTTTCCTGCAATTCGCTCTGGTTCAATCCCAAGACCAAAGTAAATTACGGCGCGGGATATTTCAGGTTTGAATGGGCAAAGCTGCAGCCTGTGGAGGGCGAATACAATTGGGAGCCGATCGACAGGGCTCTGGAGTTTTTCTCCAAGAACGGCTTGCCGTTCTACTTCCGCATAATGTGCACCAACTTCCACGGCGGGCGCAAGTATTCCACTCCCGAATGGATTTTCCAAAAGGGCGCCAAATGGCACGAATTCGAGGGAATGGAGTACAAGACTCCCGACGGCGGAAAATCCAAAACGCACGTTTCGGCGTATTTCGACGACCCGATTTTCCTCGAAGAGCATGAAAAATTCATAAAGGCCCTCGCCGCCCGCTACGACGGCGACCCGCGCATCGGCGGGCTCGACCTCGGCAGCTTCGGCAACTGGGGCGAATGGCACTGCACCTCCATGGGCCTCGAAGACCCGCACATGTATTCGCTCGAACTCCGCAAAAAATACGCGGACATGTACCTGCAAAATTTCAAAAAGTCGGACATATTTTTTATGACCGACGACTTCCAGGTTCTCGAATACGCTCTCGGCAAGCGCAAAAAGCCGCGCGTGGGGTTGCGGCGCGACGGCGTGGGGTCGCCGTGGCATTTCGGCCGCTGGATAGGCAAGCCGCCCTATGACAAAATAGAGCGCATGGGCGACGTTTGGAAGGACAAGCCGATATTTTTCGAGTTTTTCGGCGACGTGAATTCGCTGCATGAGAAAGGATGGGACATAATTTTTTCCTGCGACTGGATTCTTGATAACCACGCCTCCCTCGTCAACGAGATCCCCTTCCACCCGTGGCAGATAACGGATCCCAAAGAGAGGGCGGCGGTCGACAAAGTGTGCGTTTACGCCGGCGCGCGCCTCGTTCCGGAGTCCGCCGAAGTGTCCTATGAAGACGGCAAGCTCGAGGTGTCGGTAAAGGGAGAAAACAAGGGCGTCGCCCGCATATACCTGCCGTACCGCATGAAGTACGAGCTGCGGGACTCCTCCGGCAAGGTCGTGTTCGACGCGATTTCCTCGCAGGATCCCCGAAAAATCCTCCCTGGCAAGTTTGAATTTTCGGATGCCATGCGCGTTTCCCTGAAACCAGGCGAGGCGTATTCGCTCTCCCTGCGAATCTTCCACACTAAAAAGATATTCCGCGACTTCCGCTTCGCCGTCAAAAACCTCAACCCCGACGGTTCGCTCGATCTCGGAAAAATCTCCGCAAAATAGCGCGGCCGCCTCCGCTTTCGCCCGCGGGCGTCCGGCGTCCGCGCGGCGTTTTTTTTGACAAAAACGCTTGCATGGCGCGCCGCCGAATGAGATTTTAGGAAAGTTTTTTACGCAACAAACAACAATAAATTACTGCGATATGAGTTGTCCAAACCACAATTGCTCGCACGAAGTGCAACAGATGTGCTGCGTGGCGAAAGGCGCCAAACACGGCCCCGCGCCCATTCCCGAAGAGGGGAAATGGGTGAAGGCCACCCAAATCGGCGACATCAGCGGCCTCACCCACGGGATCGGCTGGTGCGCCCCCCAGCAGGGCGCCTGCAAGCTCACGCTCAACGTCAAGGGCGGCGTCATTGAAGAGGCGCTCGTCGAAACAATCGGGTGCTCCGGCATGACGCACTCGGCGGCCATGGCGGCGGAAATCCTCCCGGGCAAGACCGTCCTCGAAGCCGTCAATTCCGACCTCGTATGCGACGCCATCAATGTCGCCATGCGCGAGCTCTTCCTGCAAATCATCTACGGGCGCACCCAGACGGCGTTCTCCGAAAACGGCCTGCCCATCGGCGCCGGCCTCGAGGACCTCGGCAAAGGCCTGCGTTCGCAGGTCGGCACCATGTATTCGACGAAAATCAAGGGCCCCCGCTACCTCGAAATGGCGGAGGGGTATGTCCTCGAAGAGGGTCTCGACGAAAACGGCGAAGTCATCGGCTACAAGACCGTGCACCTCGGGAAAATGCTCGAGCAGATCCGCAAGGGCGCGGATCCCAAGGAAGCCTTCGAGAAGAACGTCTCCGTCAAGGGACGCTTTGAAGACGCAGTAAAAGTCATCGACCCGCGCAAGGAATAGGAGGCTGACATGGCTATCACATTTGAAGGTTACGAAAGACGCATAGACAAAATCAACAAGGTTCTCGCCGAATACGGAATCGACGGGCTCGAAGACGCCCAAAAGATATGCAAGGACAAGGGCATCGACGTCGAGGAAATCGTCAAGGGAATCCAGCCCATAGCGTTTGAAAACGCGGTTTGGGCGTACACAGCGGGGGCGGCAATCGCCATCAAGAAAGGCTCAAAGAGCGCCGCGGAAGCCGCCGAAAACATCGGTATAGGCTTGCAGGCGTTTTGCATTCCAGGCTCCGTGGCGGACTCGCGCGATGTGGGCCTTGGGCACGGCAACCTCGGGGCAATGCTGCTCAGGGAGGAAACCAAGTGCTTCTGCTTCCTCGCGGGGCACGAGTCGTTTGCGGCCGCGGAGGGCGCAATAGGCATCGCCAAAACCGCCAACAAGGTGCGCAAGGAGCCCCTGCGCGTAATACTCAACGGCCTCGGCAAAGACGCCGCGTACATTATTTCGCGCATTAACGGCTTCACTTCCGTCGAAACGGAATACGACTACTACACCGGAGAGCTCAAAATCGTCAAGGAGACTCCGTTCTCGAAGGGCGAAAAGGCGAAGGTTCGCGTATACGGAGCCGACGACGTGAGCGAAGGCGTCGCCATCATGCGCCACGAGGGCGTCGACGTCTCCATCACCGGAAACTCGACCAATCCGACGCGCTTCCAGCATCCGGTGGCGGGCACCTACAAGAAGTGGGCGATGGAACACGGCAAGAAATACTTCTCCGTGGCCTCCGGCGGCGGCACGGGCAGGACGCTCCACCCCGACAACATGGCGGCTGGCCCCGCTTCCTACGGCATGACCGACACTATGGGCAGAATGCACGGCGATGCCCAGTTTGCCGGCTCGTCTTCGGTTCCCGCGCACGTGGAAATGATGGGGCTCATCGGCATGGGCAACAATCCGATGGTGGGCGCGACCGTAGCGGTCGCCGTCGCCGTCGAGGAATCCTCGAAATAAGCCGAAATTTTTGGAATATATTTGAGGGCGAATCCTTTCAGATTCGCCTTTTTTTTTGCGCAACGCGCGCCGAAAATCCGCCCGCAAAGCCCGCCACGCGGCACGAAAGCCAAGATAGTGCGCTAACTTAAAAAAATTCCTTGCAAACTGAAACTGCCTTCTTATTTCAAAAATCTTTCCTTAAACAGAAAGCGTAATACTATGAAAACCGTTAAAGTACTTTCAGCACTGGCCGTCCCGATTTTGGCGGCCGCCGCATCTGCGGCGTTTTCCGAGGTTTCCGCCTAGGAAACCTCGCCTGTAAACTATTATTAGCGGGCTTCCGGATACTATGCCGACCTGACAAATCCCGAATACAGCAAGCCGTTTTGGAGCCTTTCGGAGAGCGAGCAGGTCACGCCGGACGACCTTCCGGGAAGCAACGCCGCCATTATAATAGACCGGACAAACTATGTGGAGGATATCGGCGGATATATTGGCAACGCCCGCGGCGACTTTTACAACGACGCCTCCTACTATTCCATAACCGCCACGGTCAACACGGAGCTTAACATGGTCGGTTCCCTGACGCTTGCCGAAAACTTTTCCATAACCTCGTCTTCCGACACGGCGTATTCCTCCTCCAACGATTCCATAAAACAGTTGAGGCTGGTCGCCCAGACCGAGAATTTCCTCAATGTCGGCGGGGATATGACGCTTTCCACGGACAAGTATTTTACTTCGCGCATATCTCTTTTCAAGGCTTCGACGATGAGAGTCGGCGGCGCGCTCCAGTTCAATTACACGGGCGACGCCGACGCCGAAGGCTACCACGCTTTCGATATGAGCGACATGAACGCCTCCTCTACGGGCGCCTCTTTCACCCTGAACCTCGGCGGCCTCGCTTCGAGCGGCAGGGCGGTTTACATGACTTCCGCGCACTCGATCGCCGCGAATTTCATATTTTCGGACAACAATGCCGGCGACTTCAAGGGCGGGAATTTCGAAGGGGTGTTTGCGACCGACAGCTCCGTTTCGTCTACCCTGACTTTCACGATGAACGGCAGCGGCAGGCAGAGCGTGACGATTTACAGCGCCGCAAATGCCGCCGAACACGGCATTTCCGGAGTCGGAGACAAAAAGGACATGACGATAGATTCGGTTTCCGTAAATTCCGGAGAGTTGATTTTCAACAGCGAAGTCGCGATAAACACCGTCACTCTCGACGGGGGCAGCCTGAAGCTCACGGCGTCCGCCGGCGTCAGGGACTTTATAATCAACGCGGGCTCGCTCATATACGGCGGGACGATTAGGGCGGATTCCTTTACCGTGGCGGCTGTGGACGAAATAAAAATCGTATTCTCCGCCGAGGATTTGGCGTCGCACGAGCTCGTTCTGGTGGAATACGGGTATTTGGGCGAGAGCTTCGACCCCAACTCGATTTTCGTCGCCTACGACGAAAGCGGCAACAAGCTCGGAGGCGAATTTTCCCTCACGAGCGAAATCGGGGGCTCCGGCAACCTGATTTACACCGTGCCGGAACCGGCGGCGGTTGCGGCTGCAATCGGCGCGCTTGCGCTCGCGGCTGCTTTCGCGAGGCGCGGAAAATAGGCCGACAAATATATTGCAAAAAAAAGCGGTTCCAGTGCAGGGAACCGCTTTTTTTGGGGCATGGAAGGGAAGAATTTTTTGTTTCATATTGGATTTTAAACGGCAAATCTGCGCAAAAATGAGATGGGGTTGAGTTTTGTTTGTCCATGCTGCGGCGGTTTGGTCTGAACTTTTCGGACGGGCGGCGTTTGCGCGCGCGGGCGGAAAGAAATGGCGGAGGCGCGGTTTTTTGCGGAAAATAAAAAAAAATATGCAAGCGGAATGCGGGAGAAAAGAGAGGTGAGGATTTTAACTGTCTAATAAAAAATATAGTTTTGCTATTGAAAGTCCGCCCTCGCGCCCGTATTTCAATTTCAACCTTCCTAAATAAAGCGATATGAAAAATACCAACATAATCCCAAATATTCTCTCATATGCCTTCATCTCCCTGGCATTCCCTCTGGCAACCGCCGCCCTCTCCGCCCAGGGCGTCTCCACCGTAGACTATTACTTGCGCGGCAACTCCGGTTACGCTCCCCTCACGGAGGAAAACAGCCTGCAATATTGGAGCCTTACCCGGGACGAATACACCGCTCCCGAGTCCCTCCCGGGCGCCGACGCAATGGTAATAATAGACCGCGTAAATACGAATGGAAGTTCGACGTTGACTTTCGCGCGCGGAGATTTTCACAAACCCACAACGTATTACGCAATTCGCGCCACGGTCAATACGGAGTTGAATATGACGGCGCAGCTCTCGCTCGTCGGCGATTTTACGATAAATGCGCGCTCTACAAATCCCTACTCGACGGATCCTAATATCAAACAGCTGAGGCTTGTCTCCCAAACGGCGGATTTTCTCACCGTCGGCGGCGACATGATACTCTCCACCGACAAATACTTTACCACCCGCTTTTCACTCTATCGCAGCACGAGCATGAAAGTCGGCGGCGCCCTGCAATTCGACTGGAACGGCTCGCTTTCCGACACCGGCTACCACGCCTTCGACATGAGCGACGTGAATGAAAACTCCACGGGCACGCTCTTTACGATAAACCTCGGGGGGCTCGTTTCAAACAACAGGGCCGTTTACATGACTTCCGCCCATTCGCTGACTTCAAACTTCGTGTTTTCAAACGATTCCTCCGGAGCGTTCAAGGGGGGAAGTTTTGAGGGCGTCTTTGCCACGCGGGATTCGGTATCGTCCACAGCGAACTTTTCGATGAACGGCAGCGGCAGGCAGAGCATAACGATTTACAAGGCTGCCAACGCCGCCGCGCACGGCATTGCGGGCATCGGGGGCAGAAATGATATGACGATAGGCGAAGTCTCCGTTTCCTCGGGAGAATTGATATTCAACAGCGAGCTCGCCGTAAACTCGGTTCTCCTCGACGGGGGAAGTTTGAAGCTCACGGCGCCCGAAGGCGTCGGCGATTTCATCGTCAACGCGGGTTCGCTCGTGTACGGCGGCCCGCTGAAAGTCGGCAATCTCACCGTTGCGGCGGTGGACGAAGTGAAGGTCGTATTTTCCGCCGAGGATTTGGCGTCGCAGTACCTCGTCATAATGGATTACGGCTATCTCACGGACGCTTTTGATCCCGACGCGATATTTGTGGCTTACGACGAGAGCGGCAACAGGCTCGGCGGGACGTTCGCGCTCGAAGAATTTTCCGGCGGCTCGGGTTCTCTGGTATACACGGTTCCGGAACCCGCCGCCTATGCCGCGATATTCGCAATAGCCGCCGTTGCAGCGGCGTTTGCGCGGCGCAAGCGCAAATAGGCGCGCGCCGGAAAACACGGAGGAAGCGGCTTCGCATAGGAGCCGCTTTTTGTTTTTAATCCGCCTTTTCCCTCTTTTGTGTTGAAACGCCTTGCGGGCTGGATTTAATGGATTTTATGAGAAATCTTATTTTGCCTCTCGTCCTGTTTGCCGTATGCGCCGAGTGTGCCGCGCAGGACATTTCTAAAATAGACAGGAATTTCGAGCCGCGCAAAATCGGCAGCGTCGAATTTCGATTCTACGACGCAAAAAACGCACCCTTCAAAGTAGAAGGCGCGCCGTGGCGCAAGGAGGGCGGGGCGTATTCGCGCCTTCCCGACGGGGTGACGAAGGACAATGCAAGCCCCGGCGTCGTGGGGCTGTGCAACCACACGTCCGGACTCGCGATAAGGTTTGCGACCGATTCAAAATCCGTGGCGGTAAGGTACGTCACAAACGGCAGCGGCATAATGGGGCACATGGCGCGCTCTGGGTCGAGCGGCTTCGACCTCTATGCGCGCGACGAAAACGGCCGGTACGTTTTTGTCAAAAATTTCCACCAGCGCAATGTTTCCGAAATGGGGAAAGTCCCGTACGAGGAGCTCGGGGCGAATTTCCCCGACTCAAAAATGAGGGAGTTCGCCTTGTTTATGCCCAGATACTGCGGAGTCAAAAGCGTGGAAATCGGCGTGTTGCCGGGGGCGGAGATAAAGCCGCCGGCGCCGCACAAGGTCGCCAAGCCAATAGTATTTTACGGCTCGTCGATAACGCAGGGCGGCTGCGCCTCTCGACCGGCTACCGTCTACACGGGCAAGCTTTGCAGGGAGTTGGACGCTGAGGAAATCAACCTCGGGTTTTCCGGCAACGCTAAGGGCGAGGACATACTCGCCGAAAAAATCGGGGACATCGATATGTCGATTTTCGTCTACGATTACGACTATAACGCGCCGAGCGTCCGGCATCTCGAAAAGACCCACGAAAGGTTTTTTAAGATTTTCAGAAAAAAGCGCCCCGACACTCCCGTCATAATTATGACCCGCTGTTCGTGGCCGTCTCCCGACAGGGTCGCCGTAATCCGCAGGACCTACGAGAACGCCGTGAAGTCCGGAGACAAAAACGTGTACTTTATAGATTGCACCGGAATCTTCGAGCCGTACGGGGGAATAGCCGAGTGCACCGTCGACCAGTGCCACCCGACGGATCTCGGTTTCCACGCGATGTATGAGGCGGTATTGCCCGTAGCGAAAAAAATTTTGGAGAAAAATAAATGAAACTGATAAAATTGACGGCGGTCACCGCCATGTTCTGCTCCGTATGCGCTGTGGCGGCGGAATACGACCTTGCCGCCTACGTCTGGCCCGCCTACCAGCCCGAACCCCGCTGGAAAGAGCTCGGAATATTCGATCACGGCTGCGGAGAGTGGCAAAATGTCTACGAGGCCGTGCCGAAGAAGCCCGGGCACAGGCAGCCAAAAGTCCCCCTCTGGGGCTATGAGAACGAGGCAAATCCGGTTGTCGTCGCGCGCAAAATCGACGCCGCTCTCGCCGCCGGAGTCAACGTGTTCATATACGACTGGTATTGGTACCAGAACCGCCCATTCCTTGAAAACGCCTTGAACGAGGGCTTTTTGAAGGCTCCGAACGGCGGGCGCATGAAGTTTTTCATAATGTGGGCAAACCACGACGTGAACCATTTGTGGAACAATAAGGCGGCCGACAAGAAAGCCGATCCCCCGCTGTACGACTCAAAGATTCCGCTCGACGAATTTAAGAGAATCGCCGACCGCTGGATAGAGATGTACTTTTCAAAACCCAACTATTACAAAATAGGCGGGAAGCCGGTCGTTTCCATATACCGTATAAAAAATTTCGTCGACGGCGTCGGCGGAGAGAAAAACGCGCGCGCGGGGCTCGACTACCTCAAAAAGCGCGCGGAAGAGGCGGGGCTCGGGGGCGCGCATGTCATGACAACAAGCGACGTCTCAAAGGAGTTCGCCGAAAAAATAGGTATAGATTCCACCACAGTTTACAGCTGGAACGACGGCACGTGGGATAAAATTCAAAGCTCCGAACCCAACTTGAAGTATCGCGACTGGATGGCTATGGCAACCGCCTTGTGGGACAGGAAAAATTCCATCGGGCTGACATACTTCCCGAACGTCACCGTCGGATGGGATACCAACCCTCGCTATCCGGCTGAAAAATTCGCACCGATGGTGACGGGTTCCAATCCGGAGGATTTTGAGAAAGCGCTAAGAATGGCGAAGGACTGGCTCGACAAAAACGCCAAGCCCGGAATGCCGAAGCTCCTCACCATAAACTCGTGGAACGAGTGGACGGAAGGGACTTATCTCGAACCCGACGAGGAAAACGGATATGCCTACTTGAACGCGATAGCCCGCGTTTTTATGGGGCAATAGCTCGGAGGTGCGAAAAGGCGGGGCCGGGGGGAGCTCTGCCAAAATTTGGAAGGGCGCGCGGCGGCAGTCCCGCGCCCTTATTGTGCGGGCAGCGCGCGCAAGTGCGCCGTGGAGCTCAATTTTTGCAAACGAGCGTATATTTGCAAAAATTCCGCATCGGTTTTTTAATTTTCAGGACGACATTGGAATTGCATATTGCATTTGGAGGCAAGAACTGTAAATGCCCTGAGGAATCCTCCGAGAATATCACACCTCGCAGGCGCGCGGCCGCCCGATTAAAATGGCGGATGGATTTGCAAACTATGGAAACGCTTTAACGGGAATTTTTGAAAGCCGTTTGGGGAAGGGAAATTTTTTATATTCCGGAGATTTTCCGCGCTTGCCGATTCTAATATAAGGAATTGGAGAGAGATTAAAAAAGGTTTTCGTCGGGATTTCGATTCTTTGCAAAATAGCAAAAAAAACCGCCCCTAAATAGGGCGGCTCTCTCCAAAATCTCTTTGCCGTTTACTCGGCTTCCGAGAACGACACCTGCTTTATTCCGGCTTTCGCGCACGCGTCGAGAACCGATATTGACGCCTGATGCGGCGCGTCCGCGTCGGGATATATCGTGACGATTGTCGCGATGCCGCTGCGGTCGGCACTGAGTTTCAGGCGGCGCAAGGTTGAGGCGAGTTCGTTGAACTCTATGTCGCCCGGATGGTCCATCGGCGCCCCGTTTAGGGCAATGCTGCCGTCGGGGTTGATTTCCACCATCTGTTCGCTCGGCAGGGCGACGTTTTCCCCGGGCGCGGAATACGCGGGCAGGGAAAACATCAAATCCGCCTCCTGCTGAATCGGCAGGTACATAAAGTAAATCAGAAGCAGAAAGACAACGTCGATCATGGAAGTAAGGTCGAACTTATCTTCCGATTCCAACACATCATTTTGTCTGGCCGCCATATTTAACCGTCGTTTAAGGTTCCAAAGAGAATGTTGTAAACGCCGGCGTCCGCGCAAGTTTTCATCAATTCACCGATGTACTTGTAGGGCGTGTGGGAGTCGGCGCGGATATACGCGCCCTTAAAGCCTTCCTTGGCGTTTCTTGCTTCAAGCGCGATTTTGATATGTTCCAAGTCCGACTTGAAAGCCCCGAGGAAATATATGCCGTCTTCGGTGACGGATATATACTGCCTGTCGCCTATGTCGTCGGGCACTTTCGCCTGCGGGGCAATCGGCATTGCAACCTGTATCATTTCCGCGGAAGCAAAACTGGTCACCGTCATAAAGAAGGTGATCAGAAGAAAAACGACGTCGATCATCGGCGTGAGCTCGAACGCGCCGTCGTTTTCCGCAGGTCTCCAAGTTTTCATTTACAGAAATCCAGGTTTTATTCGGATTTGTTTTCGCTTTCCTCGGACGCGGCGGCCTGCTCGACAACTTCGGCGGGAGAGCCTTCGATGTCGGCTTCAATTTCGGATATGTCCTGCGGGCCGTATTTGAGCGCCATCTTCATCGTGAATACGAGGTCGCCGATAATGCGGCTGGTGGAGGAAATAATCGCGCCGTACCTGTTCTTGAAGAAGAAGAAGAAGAACATGGACGGAATGCCGACTATCATGCCCGCAGCCGTCGTGATGAGCGCTTCCGCGATGTTGTCGGCAAGCTTCGACGCGCTGCCCGCGCCTTCGGCCGCGATGGTGTTGAACGCCTTGACCATGCCGCTGACCGTTCCGTACAGCCCGAGCATCGGCGCCAGGGACGCCGTGACCGAAAGGTAGTTGATGAGCACGTAGGGGCTGGCGAACTCTTCGACAGAGGCTTCCTCCATTGCGGCGGTGACCGCGTCGGTGTCCACGCCGCGCTCGTCGGCGCGCGCAAGGCCGCAGCCTATGATATTGGTGATGGGGGAGGGGTTCTTTTCGCAGTAGTCGAGAGCCTCCTTTATCTGAAGCTGGTTGACGAACGCCTCGACCTTCTTGACGCCGTCGGGGTTGAGGAACTTCTTTTTGCGAATTGCGATGAAATTGTAGATTATGAGGGTCGTGGCGAGAATCGCGAAGAATCCGAGCGGATACATGGTCACGCCGCCGGCGCGCCACAGGTCGCCGAGGGACTTCTCTACCACTTTGGGCTCTTCGGGCTTTGCCGGAGCGTCAGCGGCCGGAGCGGCGTTCTGCGCGAAGGAAATGCCCGCGCTCGCAAATATGAGCGCGGCGATTGACAGGACGGAGAGTGCTTTTCTTTTCATCTAATTTATTTCTTTGTTGTTATAATAAAGTAAAATAGGGGTAACAGCGCGCGTGCGATACCGCGCTTTTGTTAAGGTATATTGTTGTATCTTTCGCAAATATTCAAGCATTTATTGAGTTTTTTTTAATACGTCCGGAAAGCATTTTAATCCAAATGCGATTTCGCGAAATCCGCTATTTTCTTGCAGAGCTGGCCGAGCCCGTTGCGCCGGTTTGGCGACAGCTGCGTCCCGATTTTGAGCTCGTCGAAAATCGCGGGGTCGAGTTCGAGAATCTCGGAGGGCGCAAGCCCGCCGTACGCTTCGCATACGAGGGCGGCGATGCCGCGGGTTATTACGGAGTCCGCGTCGCTCTTAAAAGAACATTCGCCCGTCCGCCCGTCGAATGACGGCACAAGCCACAGGCTCGAGACGCATCCCTTGACGAGGTATTCCTCTTTTTTCAGATCGTCGGGCAGGCGGGGCAGGCTCTTCGTCTTGGCGATGATGTATTCGAATGTGTCGCGCGGATCGTCGAAGAATCCGAATTCCTCGCGCAGCGCGCTCTTTTTGCGTTCGACTTTTTCGCTCATATTCCAAAAATTTTTACGCCGTTTTCGTTTGCGAGCGCCCTGACTTTTTCGGATTCGAGGATTATCACCGACCCCGCCTCGACCACTGCGTTTTTCACGCCGGCTTCCGCGAGCTTGCGCACGGTGCGCTCGCCTATCACGGGGACGTCGAAGCGGTAGTCCTGCCTCGGCTTTACGGTTTTGGCGAATACGGCGTCTTTTGCCTCGAACTGGGCGACGCGCTCGAGCATTTTGTCGGTTCCCTCAAAGGCCTCGACCGCGAGCACCGTCCCGCGCGAGACCACGCAGCTCTGGCCGATGTCCAGCCGCGCGCATTCTCGGGCGATGTGCATTGCGTGTTCGGCGTAGTCTTGCGGCACGCTCCATTTGCCGCCGCAGAACAGGCCGCGGGGGGCGAGCTCTGAATCGAGGAAAGAGCGCGCGTCGAGCATTTCCACGCCTATGCCGGCGAGGGCGTCGGCGACCGCGCCGAAAATAGTCTCGGCGTTCTTGCGCCTGAGCTTCGCCAGGGCGAGTATCGCCTTCAAGTCGGGCTTCATGCCCTTGAATAGCTTTTTGGGGGTTATCTGCCCCGCCATTATCGCGTATTTTGCGCCGCTTGAACGCAGGTTTTTGAGGAGCCTCCCGAGCTGGCCGACATTCGCGCAATACCTTTCGGATTCGGGGAAAGACGCCCACAGCTCGGGTGAGGTTTCGTCCTCAAAGGCCATAAGCACGTGGCGGACGCCGGCATCGCGCAGCTTTTGGCGCAACACAAAGGGATAGCGCCCCTTGCCGGCAAGTATCGCGACAGCAGCTCCGGCGTCGAAGCCGTCCGGAAGAAATTTCGAGAGAGAGCCCATTGTCACCGCCTTGCGGGTATTGAGAAAAAAGTCTTGGGCATTACGGTTTCCGCCGAAAATTTGCCGTCTTTGCCGAGTTTGAAGAATGTGGACCCGCGCAGGATTTCGGCGGATTTTATCAATTCGGAAAAGCGCCTGCGCTCGCTCGAGTAGACGCGCTCAATGACGGGTTTGGCCGCCTTTCCGGATGCGGAGACCGCAACGTATGCGAAATTTTCGTCCTTGACGACATCCCATATTTCTCCGCCGGCTTTTATGCGGGCGGTGCCGCCGATGGGGGCGAGCCTCGCACCTTCGGGGGCGACCTCGGCTATTACGGCGCGAGCGCGCGCTTCGGCGACGGCGCCGGCGGGAAGCTTAATTGAAAATTCGCTGCGCTCGAGCCTGTCGGAGGCGGAGAAAACGAGTTTTCCGCTCAGAACTGAAACCGCCATCTTCGAGGGGTGAGACTCGCGCCCGCCAGGGGCGCACACGGACGGCGGGGCGTCCTGCGTCAGGGCGTCCACTGAAAATTCCGCGGGCCCCACGGCGACCGCCGACACTCCGTTTGAAAATGCCACGCCCAGAAGTTCGCCGGCGGGGACTGATATTTTCAGCCCTTTTGCGGGAATAGTCGAGTTGCGGGCGATTTTCAGGGGCTCGGAATTTCGGGAGATTTTTACGGAATCGCGCACGGCCTTGAAAAAGGCGGCCCCCTGCGTCTGGGCGGCAAGCGCCGAGCAGACGGGCGAGAGCGCAAGAACAAAAATTGCGGCGGCGCGGGTCATTTTACCACAATGTTTACGATTTTGCCCGGGACGCAGATCTCCTTGACGACGGTTTTTCCGGCGAGGAAATTCGCGACGTTTTCAAGCGACTTTGCCGCCGCGACAATCTCTTCTTTGCCGAGCGATTTTTCCACGACTATTTCGCCCCTCAGCTTGCCGTTCACCTGAACAGCCATCTTTACGGTGTCGGATTGGAGGTTTGACTCGTCGGCGACTGGCCACGGGGCCTTCGCCACAGAACCCGTTCCGCCGAGCCTTTCCCACAATTCCTCGCCGATGTGCGGCGCAAACGGAGCGAGCAGCTGCACGAATTTTCGGGCGCTGTCAAGCGACACCTTTTCGCGCTTTTGGAAAACCGACATGAAAATCATCATCTGCGATATGGCGGTGTTGAACCGCAACGTTTCGATGGAGTCGCCGACTTTCTTTATAGTCTCGTGCAGGGCTTTCAGGAGATCGGGGTCGTCCTTGAATTTGCCGGAGATTTTTTCGGAAATTTCGCCGTCCTTTCCGACGTACTCGCGCCAGACCTTTTTAAGGAAGCGCACCACGCCCTCTATGCCGTTGGTGTTCCACGGCTTCTGGTCTTCGAGCGGGCCGAGGAACATTTCGTAGAGGCGCAGGGCGTCCGCGCCGTAGCGGGCGATTATGTCGTCGGGATTGACGACATTGCCGCGGCTCTTGCTCATTTTGTAAGAGCGCGCGTCCACTATTACGGAGTTGTCCTCTTTAAGCGCGAATCCGCCGCCGGACTTTTCCACGTCCGATTCCGGGAGCTTTACGGGAACATCGCCCTCCTTGGCGTCCGGGGCGCTGACCCACTTGCCGTCGGGCGATTTGTATGCCGTGTATTCGAGCTGCCCCAATATTATCCCTTGATGGAATAGCCTTTTGAAGGGTTCGTCGCCGCGGACTATTCCGCAGTCGTGGAGAACCTTGTGCCAGAAGCGCGCGTAGAGCAGGTGCAGGACGGCGTGCTCGGCGCCCCCTATATAGAAGTCGGGGTATCCCCAGTATTTTTCCGCCTCGGCGCCTATGGGGGCGTCGGGATTGTCGGGGTCGCAGTAGCGCAGGTAATACCAGCACGAGCCCGCCCACTGGGGCATGGTGTTGGTCTCGCGGCGTCCGGCGAACCACTCGGGGCCGGCGGCGCGCGCGTCGGAAGCGGGCAGGACTTCGCCCGTCCGGGCGTTGATTTTTACGTTCAGCCATTCTTCGGCGTGCGCGAGCGGGCTTTCGCCCGTACCGGAAGGCTTGTAATTTTCCACTTCCGGAAGCTCGAGCGGCAGGGCGGAGTCGGGCAGGGGAAGGGCGTAGAGAGTCTTTCCGCCCGCGTCGGAATACGTCACGGGGGTTTCGGGCATATTTTTGCTCCACGCGGGCGACTTCGCCGCCGCCTCGTAGGCGTCTTTTCCCGTCCAGATTATCGGGAAGGGTTCGCCCCAATACCTCTGGCGCGAGAACAGCCAGTCGCGGAGCTTGTAGTTCACCGCCTTCTTGCCCACTCCTTTTCGCTCGAGCATTTCGGTGATTTTGGCTTTGGCCTCGAGCGACGGCGTCCCGTCCATCTCGCCGGAGTTCGTCAGTGCGCCCACATCGCAGAAGGGCAGCTCGGGCTCTTTTCCGTCCGCGCCCTTTTTGTCGATCACGCGGATTATCGGCAGGCCGAACTGTTTTGCGAAGTCGAAGTCGCGCTCGTCGTGGGCGGGAACCGCCATGATTGCGCCCGTCCCGTAGCTCATGAGGACGTAGTCGGCAACCCATATCGGAATTTTCTTGCCGTTGACGGGGTTTACGGCGTGAGCGCCCGTGAACACGCCCGTCTTGCTCTTTGCCAAGTCCGTCCTGTCGAGGTCGCTCTTTGAGGCGACGGATTTTACATAGTCTTTGACTGCCTGCGCGTTTTCGGGGGAGGTCAGCTTTTCGAGCAGCGGGTGCTCGGGGGCGATTACCATATATGTCGCGCCGTACAGGGTGTCGGGGCGCGTCGTGAAAACGCGCAGCTTTTCGCCCCTGGCGGAGGAATCGGCTATTTCAAAATCTACTTCCGCGCCTTCGGAGCGGCCTATCCAGTTGGATTGCAGGCGCTTTGTGGAATTGGGCCAGTCGAGCCCCTTGAGCCCTTCGATGAGCCTGTCCGCGTAGGCCGTAATCCGCAGCACCCATTGGCGGAGCTTTCTGCGCTCGACGGGGAATTTGCCGACTTCGCTCCTGCCGTCTATGACTTCCTCGTTGGCGAGCACCGTGCCGAGGGCGGGGCACCACCAGACGGGCTTTTCGTCCACATAGGCGAGCCCCCTCTTGAAGAGGCGCAAAAATATCCACTGGGTCCATTTGAAATACGCGGGATCGGTGGTGTTGATCTCCCTCTGCCAGTCTATCGCAAATCCGATGGATTTTATCTGCTTCCTGAAATTGTCCACATTGGCGGCAGTGGTGACGCTCGGGTGCGTGCCGGTCTTTACCGCGTATTGTTCCGCGGGCAGCCCGAATGCGTCCCAGCCCATCGGATGCAGGACGTTGAAGCCGTTTGCCCACTTGTAGCGCGCGATTATGTCGGAGGCGGTGTAGCCCTCGGGGTGGCCTATGTGCAGCCCCGCGCCGGAGGGGTAGGGGAACATGTCCAAAATATAATATTTTCCATTCTTGGACGGGGCGGAAGTCACGGCGTGGAACGTCTTGTCGTCGTCCCATTTTTTCTGCCAGCGCTTCTCGATTTCTGTAAAATCGTACTCGGGGTTTTTGTCTGCCATGATTTTCAAATGTAAAGATACATTTTGACTGATTTTCCCGCCGCGTCAAGCGCAAGGTATGCGCGAGCTCCTCCGCTTTCCGTGATTTTGCGGCAGGATGCAATCAAAAATAAAGCCCGCCGCATGCGGCGGGCGGGAATTTTAAGACTAAAATTTACGATAGAATTATCAGCGGGAATCATTACTTTTGCCCCATATGGCTTCTTCTATTATTTCCCATATAGTTATTATTAATCCAATAAAACATAATGTAAAAAAAATTACAACATATACGTATGCTATAATTTTACATATAAATTCAAATATAAATTCAAATATCATATGATTTTGCTTGTAAAACGAATAAACACAGAGTGGCGCGGGGCAGTTTTATATGCCGTACGACGTTGATATTTATAAGTAATCATTTTACCTATAAGTTTTCCTTTTCGTGAAATATACGTTTTTAAGTTCCATAGTAAAACAAAAAACGCCAAAAATGTTTGGAAATGATTTTGACCTGCAAAAAAGTACTCCCACAAGCGGCTTATCAAATTTCCCAATTTTAGCGGAACTATGCATAGTTAAGCCAAGTTCATTTATTTTAGGCTCATTTTGATTTTCTGTTCAAATACCGGCGTGCAAAAAAGTTTTCCGCGCCGGCGGGCGTCAAAATAAAAACCGGCATCATTTCGCCCTGCGGCGGATTGCGGCAAACAGGGCGAACGCCCCGAGTACCGCCGCGAGCTCCGCGGGCTCCGGAACCTGAGAGAACGCCACCGTCAAGCTGTTGCCGTCCCACTCGAAATTCGCGAAGGCGTTGTATAGGTTTATCGCGGTAAAGTATTCGTCGGCGTCTTCGGAAGTCGAAAGCCCCTCGTAGCTTCCCGCCGTGAGAATAGTCATCGGCTCCTCGCCTATGAGCGATTCCGCGTCGAGGCCCGAAAAGTCTACCGCAATTTTGTCGATTGAATTTTTGGAAAACGCGCCCTCGACGGTTATGGCGTCGGGAAGCCTGCCGTAAAAACCGGCGGCGCCGAACACGAGGCTGCCGCCCGTCCACGCCAGCGACTTTACCGTCGCCCCGCCGTTTTCAGCGCCAAACGCGCCGCCGCTCATCGCCAAATCGCCCTGCGCGACGGAGGCGTTCGTCAAAATCAGCTTTCCTCCCGACACGGAGAGCGTTTCCGACGCCGCAGGCGCGGAATATCTAAGGGTTCCGTTTTTCACAGATACCGTCGTAAACCCGGCAGAGCCGCCGAGCGTCATGGTTTGGGTTGCGGAAGGGTTTTCCGCATCCATGGTAAGATGAATCGCGCTCGTATTGACATAGCCGCCGTCATTGATGTTTACATATTTGACCTGGCCCGTAAAAGTCTGGTCGCTCTTGTTGGCGAGGGTGATGTTGGCGGTGAAAACGGAATCGTACCGCGCGTTATCGGACCATGGGGCGGCCTCAACCATTACGATGCCGGACCCCGTCAATCCACCCCATGTCTGGTTTGAGACATATTCCGGATTGTTGAGCGTCGCCCTCAAAACGGCGAACGTGGAATTGGAGTTCGCGAGGTTTACGACGCCCCCGATGTTCACCGTTTCGGAGGCCATGGAAACTTTGGCGGAGTACGAAGAATTTCCGGTGGATATGTTCAGATTTCCGCCGATTGAGATTTCGGAAAACATCGGGTTGGAAGACGCAGCCCTGCCTATTTGGACGTCGACGGCTCCGTTGTTGTAGGCAATGCTTTGTTCTTCGGTTAGGGAAGAGGCCTCAAAAGTTGCGTCGCCTGCTATTGCGAGCTTCGAGCCCGTACCCGCGAGCCTCAATCCTCCCCAACTCTCAGTCCTCAAATTGGCGTAATAGAAATTTCCCGCCACATTCAAAGAGCCCGATATATTGATGTCGTAATTGCCGTTGCTGCCAAGGGCGAATCCGTCGTAAAAATATAAGTCGTTTACATAGGCGTCGCCGTTTATGTTGGCGATGGTGCCGTTGTTGACCGCGGAGTTGAAAACGGCGGAAACCGAATCGGAGGGCAGGCCGGCGCTCCAATTCGAGTCCAAAGACCAGTCCTGCCCGATACCGAGCCAGACCGTTTCCGGCGAAGTCGGGGTTTGCGCGAGCGCCGGCAGCGCGGATGCGGCTATCGTCAAGTAGGGCAATATTTTCATATTATGATATTTCTCCTTTACTTTTTTGAACTTACCCCATTGCCCAAAGAATTACAACATACATATAAAAAAATTCTTTTAACAGTTAAATTCTCCCGATTCCTTTTCCCGAGCCGTCTCCCGCGCCTCTGCGTTTCGGTTTTTCTCGCCCCGCCCCCAATCCGCCAACTTTTTTCAAATAAAGCCTGAAACGCTTTTTTTGCGCCCGCCGGATTTTACAATCGTCCGCATATTTATATATTCGCGTTATTTCCCGCCCATTGGGGAAAGCGTTCTCGGCGCGCACCGCAAACTTGTGCGGCGCACGCGCAAAAACGCGGCCTGTCCGCCCTGGGGCGCCGGCGTGGGAATAGCGCAAATAGTTCGGCGCGCGCCCGCCCCGCAAACCCAAAATTCCGAAATGCCGTACCGCTGCGCGCCGCACGGGGACGGAAAAACGCAAAAAAACGCCGCGCTATCTCGGCATAAAATATCTGAAAAACAGCTTGCAGTACTTGTCTTTGCCTATCGACGAAAACGTGCAGTCATAGGGAATTACGCCCAATTCTGTCGTAGTCTTTGCGCTGCCCCATTCCTTTTTGCGGCGAATATTCTTCGCCTTTCCGATGGCTTTCATCATCGCCGAAGAATACGCGCGCTCGTAGTCGCGCCCGAACCCCGTTGACATTTCGGATTCCATATACCAGTTTTCGGGGATATGGTCGCTGAAATTGATCCGCACCGCGCAAATATATTTGTTTGCGGAATCCGCATAGAAAACGGAATCCTTTACGAGAAATTTTCCCTTGCCGCCCACGAGCCTGCGCGCGCTGTCAAGGGCGGCATTTTCCGCGCTCTCGGCGTCGCGCCCCCACGCCACGACGCGCGCGTCCACTACATGCTTGCGCAATTTTACGGGCTTGTCCTTCTTTTTGCCGTTGAGTTCTTTCATCCTTTCGGAGAAAGATTTTACGCTGCGCACGAGCTTCGACTTGTCGGGAACCGCGATTTTCGACTTGTCCGGCTCGGGAATTTTCGCCTCTCCCACAGAGGCGGGAGGCTCGGGGATTTTGAGTTCAGTCGCGGCTTTCGCCGCATTTGCGGCAGGCCGGGGCGCTTTGGGGGCGTCAGCCTTTGCGGCGGCGGGCTTAGGAGATTTTGCGGCGGCGTAAAGTGCAGCCGGAAACGCGCACGACAAAGCGGAGGCCGCTGCCATTGCCGCCAGAAATCTGCCGATAAATCCCCCTGACATTATACTAATTCTCCCCTCGTTATCCATTACCAAAAAAAATTCCCAAATAGTCAAATGTTTTTTGGGAATTTTTCGGATTCGCGATATCCGGCGCGCTTACTGTCATTCGATTGCTCATACGAGTGCGCATTTGAGGGTTTTTTCGCTAAAAAAATTTAATTAACAAAGAAAATTCCGATGAATAAAATAAATTGCACTATATTTGATATTTAATTCTCCTATATACTTAAAAAAACAATTCAATTCCGAATGAATGGAGAATTTTACGGAAGAAATTACTTGACTGTAAATTTATTCCGAACATTTTTTATAAAAAATTTAGAACTTTCATCGTTGGATATGTTGGGATTTAAAATCCGATTTTATTCATATTCGGCGAAATTAGATGAAACTGATCAACAATAAAACAAGGAAAAACAATATATGGCACGCAAAAAAGGTTCCGGAAAAACAATCGGCATGACTCAAATATCAATAAGTCTGCCTCAAGCGCTCGTCGAACAGATCGACAAAATGGCGGAAAGCGACAACCGCAATCGCTCCAACTTCATCGCCAACACGCTTCAGAATCTCGCCCGCGACTTCTCGAATGTCGCCGAGCCCAAAAAGACGATCAAGTAGCATATTTCGCGCCTACGCCCGCAGAGACGGGCGGTGGGCGCGCGGCATTTCATTTAGGCGGAACCCTTCGGAGATATCGGGTTCCGCTTTTTTTGCGCCGGGCAGCGGCGCGTTCGCGCCGCCTTTGCGCGCGGAAATGGCGGGCTCCGCCGCGGCAAAAATGCGAATTTTTTTCTTGCATAGGCATAGCGGCGCGGATTTAATCATGCGCTTAATTTAATTATCACGTTTTATGGATTATATATCGACACTTTTTGCGCAGGCGGCGGCTCCGGCGGCCGAAGGCGCGCAGCAGGGCGGGGGCTCTTCGATGCTTCTGTTCATAGTCCTCATGTTCGCGGCGATGTACTTTCTCATGATCGCCCCGCAGCGCAAAAAGCAGAAGGCGCACGCCAAAATGATCTCCGAACTCAAAACCGGAGACGAAGTTATCACAATAGGCGGCGCCTGCGGCACGATTTCCAACGTCAAGGAAAAGACGTTCACGATAAAATTCGGCGACGGCGTAAAGATGGAATTTCTGAAGTCCGCCATTTCTGAAAAAATCTCCGCAGATCCCCAGAAAACCGAAAAAAAATAACCACACGTTTTGCGCGCGCCGCCCGAATGCGACGCGCATTTGCATTTTAATTACCAAGGAAGCTCCGATATGTCCGCAATCAACCGCAGCATTTTGTGGAAACTGATAATAACCGCCCTCGTCATAATCTGGGCGATTTCGGCGATGGTGCCGTTTTCCGACACTCCGTTTGAGACTTATATACAAACCCGCGCCACCGCCCACCAGGACGAATTCGCAAAAATCCTCAAAGCCGCCGAGGCGCGCGTCGACAAGGCCGCGGCAAAGGGGGACAAGACAAAGTCGCCGACTCTGTATATCGCCCTCCGAGACTACGCCGACGCCGAGAATGTAGACCTCTACAAATATTTTCCGGACGTAAACGTTTCCGACATTCTCAATCTTAAAAAACGCAACGACATTCTCCTCAAAGAACTCTACCGCCAGAGCAAGGGAATGCTCAAAAAGGGTCTCGACTTGCAGGGCGGCGTGTCTTTTACGCTTGAAATAGACGACGCCAACCTCGACAAGGACGAGCAGTCGCGCTCCGGCCAGCTCGAAGACGTGCTGTCGGTCATGAACAACCGCGTCAACGGGCTCGGCGTCACAGAGCCGACAATCCGAATAATAGGTTCAAAGGCGGTCGAGGTGCAAATGCCGGGCGTCTCCCTGAAAGACAACCCCGAGGCGATAGAAGAGCTCTCCCGCCCCGCGAAGCTCGAATTCCGCCTCGTCCACCGCACGGCGCGCCCATCGTCGGCCAAGCCTCCGCTTTCTGAAATACCGCTCGGATACGAAGTGATGATTATGGAAACCGAGCGCAACGGCAAGCTCGTCGAAGAGCCAATGTACGTCAAGCGCATACCCGAGGCCAACGGCGACATAATCAGCCGCGCCTACCCCACGATGGAGGACGCCAACAAGTTTGCCGTCGGCATGGAATTCACTTCCGAGGGCGCAAAAGTCTTTGAGAGAATCACGCGCACCATTCTTGAGGGCGACAACCGCACCGGCACCAAGCAGCCGCTCGCCATCGTCCTCGACGGCCGCCTTATGAGCGCGCCAAACATAATCAGCGTCATCAAAGACAGGGGCTCGATAACCGGCAACTTTACGCGGCGCGAGGCGATAGAGCTTGCCAACGCGCTCAACAACCCGCTCGCCGTCGGCCTCAAACGCACGTCGCTGAACGAAGTAGGCCCGTCGCTCGCCGACACGGCGAGGGAAAGCTCCATGATTGCCGCCGCGATAGGCTGCGCCGCGACTATCCTGTTCATGATTTTCATATATCGCGGAATGGGCCTTATCGCGGTGATTTCCGTGCTCGTCAACATACTTATAATAGTGGGGGTGCTCGCGAGCTTTAAGGCGACGATGACGCTTCCGGGAATCGCGGCGCTCGTGCTGACGCTCGGAATGGCGGTCGACTCAAATATTCTCGTGTTTGAGCGAATGCGCGAAGAGTCGCGGCGCGGCAAAAATCTCTGGACATCGTTGTCCGCCGGTTACGAAAGGGCGTTTTCCGCGATTGTTGACGCCAATCTCACAACCCTGATTTCCGCATGGGCTCTTTGGGCTTTCGGAACGGGCCCGCTCAAAGGGTTCGGCCTCACGCTCGGGATAGGTATATTTACAACGCTTTTTTGCTGCCTGATACTAAGCCGTGCGCTCCTGGAACTTTGCGTTAAATACAACGTGATTAAAAAGGCTCTCGAAAGAGGCATTATTTCGGGCGACGCAAATTTTCCGTATTTAAAATACGCAAGGGCGTCGTTCGCCATATCTTGGACTATCGTTATTTTGGGTGTGGCGGTTCTCATATACCGCGGGGATAAAACCCTCAGCATAGACTTTACCGGCGGCGACATCGTGTCGCTCTCTTTCAATCCCGAGCACAAGTTGCCGATTGAAAAAATAACCGAATTGAGCACTTCGACTTCCGATGAAGGCATAGGCGAAATTCAGGCGTCATACCAAACGGACTTGGCTACGCGTTCCGAACGCCTTGTGCTTCAGGTTGAGAGCGAAAAAGGGCAGCGCGTATTCGACATGCTGGATCAAAAATTCCCCGAAGCGGATTTGAAACTCGTGAGCCAACAGAGCATAGGGGCTGCCGTAAGCAGTGAAATTACGCGAGACGCATTTATAGCGGTTGCCCTGTCGCTATTGTTGATTCTCATATACGTCGCTTTCAGGTTTGAATTAAGTTATGGCATCGGCGCCATTGTCGCGACTTTCCATGACGTTGTAATAACTATTGGCCTATATGCCATATTCGGATTGTTCGGTATAGGCACGGGGCAATTTTCGGCCCCGATGGTGGCGGCGATTCTCATGGTTATGGGATATTCCATAAACGACAAGATCGTCGTATTCGACCGAATCAGGGAAGAGCTCAAGCTCAAGCCCACGATGACGCTCAGGGAAATCATCAATTATTCGATTAACAAGACGATGTCTCGAACGATTCTCACGAGTTTCAGCACGTTCCTGGCGGCCGCGGCCCTCTTCCTTTTCGGGACCGGAATTATCGTGGACTTCTCTCTCGTGTTCATGCTCGGCATCGTGGCGGGCACTTTCTCCTCGATATTTATCGCAAGCCCCGTATTTTATTGGTGGAACAAGGGCAATCGCGACCGAGTGGAAAAAGAAGAGCCAATGCCCGAGCGCCCCTGGGAATAGGCCTAAATCGGGGCGGCGGCGTTTGCCGCCGGAGCCCCGATTTGAAAGCTTGCCGTCCGCATATTCCGGCGCGCTTCCAGCCGACACGCCGGTTTGGGTTTGCCCGCAAAGCGGCGCGCCTTGCGACGGTTCCGCCGCTTTCATTTTGGTTGGCAACTTTTTAAAAGGACGCGCCTCGGGCAAATTTTTGTGGAATAATCAAAATATCCTGCGTTTCAACCGAGTTTTTGGGCGCCTTTTTAATTATAATACGTTGTTCTGCAAGCGGGCGCAAGGGCGTGGCATGCATGCGCGCTTTCGGTTGTCGACGGTATTTCGCTCTTGCGTTAAAATCACTCTTGCTTTGCGCTTTCCGGAAGGCGCCCAAGCTTGCGGGTAAAATCTGATTTTGATATGCCAGTGATTTTCTCAAAGATCTGGAAATCGAAATTGGGCAGGGCAAGGGTCTGTTCGACTTCCTTCGATGTTGCGGTTTCAAAAGCTTCGCGCGGATTGGGAAAGTTCAGCCACTTGGGAAGCCGGATTTCCGAAAATTTCAAATTTGTCGGCTTGTCGAACATAAACGCGCAAGGTTCGCGCGTGTTAAAATATCCGCAGTGGCGGCTACCGATGTTCCAGTTGCCGGAATTGCGGTTGCCGATATTGAAACTACCGCTGTTAGCGAACCCGACATTGCAGCTTCCGCTGTTGTATGAGCCTTTGTTTCGGCTTCCGGTGTTGGAATGCCCTACATTTTCGCAGCCGACATTTCCGGTTCCGAAATTTCCGTCGCCAACATTGTCCATGCCGGAATTGCGGTCGCCCGTGTTAAAATCACCGCTGTTGAGAGAGCCCGTATTGCGGTTGCCCGTATTGAAATCCCCGACGTTGCAGTTGCCCGTGTTGCGGCTGCCGGTGTTTAAAACGCCGGTATTTGCGGAAACTTTAGGCTGCGGAAATTCGCAGGCGGGCAGGGTGGAGAGAAGCGCGTCGGTGGCGTCACGAATCAGCCTTATCTGGGCGCAACACACCTGCTTTTCGACACCCGCGCCCGTTCCGCGGCAGACTCCGCGCATTTCTACCTCGTAAATCCGCGCGCCTTCCACATACCACATATTCCAGTATTTCGAGGCGTAATATCCGTCTGATAACAACCGGCTATCCGGAATTTCCGGAAGCCATTTTCCGGGAGTCCCGTCGCTTTCGGGCAGGTAGTCCGAATAATCAAAACGGGTTGTCGGCGACTTCCCGTCGGCGCCTATGACCTTGTAATACTTTTCGTCCATCGCGGGAAATTTTCCGAATATCCAACCGCATGTCAAAATCCGAATCCCGCAACGCGGCTTTTACGGGAAAGAAATAGTGTTATTATTAGCAAAATTACTATGGTTTTATATGTGCGTGCGAATAAATAAAAACGCAGGTTTCCCAGTCGGCATTGTGGGGCGGGCAATCGCGTATATCATTCCGTTTCTGTATGCGAATACAGTTTCGCGCTCTTTTAGAGGGTTCCATGAAGTCAGAATCTCCGATTCGCCGTCGCATTTAAATTCGCGCCATAGCGGGCCTATGTTTAGGGAAATAAGCCGGTTTAACCCGTCATACTTTGCCGACAAAAGTTCGTATTTTTCCCGTCTGCGTGGCACACACCATTGCGAAAACCTTTCAAATTCCCCGAATTGATATTTTGATATGTTGTGTTCCAGGTATATTGGAAATTTAAACTCCGGAGAGCCGTTTAACATGCGAGTCCAAATCTTTTAAATAATTGACCCTCTATTCTCAGTTGGCCATTATGCAATGTAGGAGACTCCCGTGAAGGCGCAGCATTCAAATGCGTTGTCAGGACAAAAATTAATACAAGTACGAATACCATCATATAAATTATCTTAATAACGCTTGAAGAGTTTTCAAGAAATTTATTGACATATTTAATCAAGCGCTTATGATAAACAGTGTTCAAATGAGATGCGCCATGAAAACATCTCTATCAAGTATAATACTGTTAACTCTGTTTGCACTGTGCGCGCACGGAGGCGAGGTAGAAAGATTCATACGCGAGACGCTTGCGGAACAGCGTGCGAGGAGTGCATTGGAATCTAACAGCGCTGCCGAAGTTATAGACGACGCGATAAAGGGGCAAAAGATGCCGGAGCTTGAGCTACCAAAGAAGAGCGTATTTACGTCAAAAGACAAAGAGCGCGACGCAAGGTACTGGAATAACTACAAGGGTTGGAGTTGGTTCTTATACACATTCTTTTTCAATATCGGGATATACTGCAACTGGGGTATTTTCAGTAACAGTTGAGAAATAAGATATGAATAATATATTTAGAATCCTTAGTTTTTTTATATTAATTTTAACATTTCCGTTTGGATTATTTCCAAACGAGAATGATAACTTAAGAGACAAAGTGGATAATTGCATATCAATTATCTCAAAGATAAATTTCCCAATAGAAACACAAGAAAATAAAGATATAAATAAAATTATACTTTTAAAATGGGATGATAAGAGTTCAAGTTATAAGGTGGTATTGTATTATCCAATAAGTAAAAGCGAGTTTAGAGATAGAAAGATATATTCAAATGGGAATGTTGTGTCCATTAAAGGAAAATTTAATACAAGTTCCAACATGCTAAATGTATATATTTATTTTTATGAAAAAAAAGATGGAATACTACTTGATTATTATGAGCTAAACACTATTGTAAAATTGAAGAAAAATGATATAAATTTACTCGGTTGGTCCTCCTCTATATCACGGTTTAACACAAACCCTAAATTCATTTCTTTTGTTAAATTTGACTAGTACGGTTTTTTATCTTACAAACCGCATATAAGAATAAAATACGACGGGTTTGGGATGTTGGCACAAAAGACGTTTCACGACGGTAACACTAAAGTGTGGGTGTGGGACGGCTTGGCGTTAATCCGCCGGGGAAGCGACATATATGTGAATGAGCCGCATGTATCGGGCGGAGTCCCCATATTAAGTAAAACCGACGAAGGCGTACGCTACCATGAGCACGACTTTCTGGGAACCACCCTCTGGAGCATGGACACAAAGGGAAACCTTGTAAAAGATTACCAAGACACAACGATATTTGGCGAGGGAAGCATCCAAAAAGACCGCTCCGCGCGCTTCACCGGTAAACCCTACGACGAAGACTTACAGGCGTATGTATTCCCATATCGTAATTATGACGCCTCCACCGCCCGCTGGCGCTCCTCCGACCCCGCAGGATACCCCGACGGCGTAAACCAACACTTCTATTCAGGGGCTCCTACGTTAGGTTTAGATATTTTAGGAACTACATGGGGAAATCTAGACTTTGTGTACCATTTTTATTTTGGGAAAGGGAAATCTGTTTCCCTTTCTGAGATCGGATTATCAACTGCTATAGAAAATTCCGCAATAAATAAAGGAATTCAATCTCGTTTTGGTGAACAGATAAACCAAGAAGCTGTAAAACAAGCTCCAAGAACAGGAGAGCTTTCAAAGTCTTTTAATAATTCATACGAATTTGGAGATGTATGTTTTTCTATTGGTGATGCAACAATGAGTGGAAATTTCGATGGAACTTTAACTGCAGGAGAAACATTTGATGATGGGAAAACAATGTATTCCTATTCAGGGAAGGCGACGATCCAATTCTCAGATACTTTTACAGATCCGCTTTCTGTTATAGAAATGATGTATGGTAGTTCAACTTCAGAACAAGCACCAGATTGGCTTGTTACTGTAGCGAATTTAGGAGGAACCCCGTTTGAAATACAAGGAAGCTATTCATGGTCTTATTCCGGTTCATTCGAAAAATAATTAATGTAATGAAATACATTGTACTATTTTTTATAATAGTTATCGGATTTGCTTATTTTGCCAAAATAAGGATTCCGCTACCTAACGGATATATATTGGAGGGAAAATACTTTGGGTTTGGAGGCGATTCAGACATTTCTTCCATAATATCTCCTAATAGAAATGAAAGTATAAAAAATATATTAGATTTTTATGTACAAAATCAATTTGTTTATGGCTGTTTTCACCCTATAAAAAAGGAGGAATCTAGATATTTTATATTAAATACAGCTACACATCAATTACATAGATATTCTAGTTCAAAAGAATATGCAAATGCGTTAAATTCATATTCTCTCAAAAACGGATTTATATCAGATTCAATAAACATACTTGAAATCAGATCTGGATTAAAAGAAGTTTATTGGTAGCGATATGCCATGAAAACATCTGTATCAAGTGTAATACTGATAAGCCTATTTGCACTGTGCGCACATGGCGGCGAGGTAGAAAGATTCATACGTGAGACGCTTGCGGAACAGCGTGCGAGGAGTGCATTGGAATCTAACAGCGCTGCCGAAGTTATAGACGACGCGATAAAAGGGCAAAAGATGCCGGAGCTTGAGCTACCAAAGGAGAGCGTATTTACGTCAAAAGACAAAGAGCGCGACGCAAGGTACTATAAATACGACAAGACAGGGAAGCTGATAAGCGTGGAATATGCCGCAAGACCTGAAAAGAACGAATATTACGCTTACGACAAACAGGGAAACATAATTGAGAAGCGGATGGGTGATAAGGTATATAAATATACATATGACACCGGCAACCAGTTGAAGGAAATGACTTCCCCTGAAGGCAGGAGGGAATATTTTTACGATAAAGCCGGCCGCCTAATAATGGAGAAACTTAACGGTGAAATAGACGTAGAATACAAATACGGATACTTGGACAAGGTAATAGAGGTAAACCGCAAAGGTAATATAACGAAATTTGCATACGACGGCTTTGGCATGCTGTCGCAAAAGACTTTTCACGACGGTAGCACGGAAGTGTGGGTATGGGACGGCTTGGCATTAATCCGCCGAGGAAGCGACATATATGTGAACGAGCCGCATGTATCGGGCGGAGTTCCGATACTAAGCAAAACCGACGAGGGCGTGCGCTACCATGAGCACGACTTTTTGGGAACGACATTATGGAGTACGGACACCAAGGGAAATCTTGTAAAGGATTATCAAGACACAACAATATTCGGCGAAGGAAGCATCCAAAAAGACCGTTCTGCGCGTTTTACCGGCAAACCCTACGATGAAGACTTGCAGGCGTATGTATTCCCGTATCGCAATTATGACGCCTCCACCGCCCGCTGGCGCTCCTCAGACCCCGCAGGATACCCGGACGCTATAAATAACCAGTTCTATGCGGCGGTACCTACATTAGTAATTGATTCTTTGGGTTTGGCGACTTTGGAAGTTTATGGGAGGCCACTCTCCGGATCTCCTGCTGGAACTCATACATACGGTGTATTGACTGTAAATTCAAATGAATATTCACAATTAACATCAGATCAAAAATCTAAATTTAATTCTAATTCAGACGGGACATATTCTTCATCAATCGGCGGATATAAAAGCGATTCCATGGTACCGAATCTTAATTCACCTGCTGGCATGGGTTATTATATCGATCTAACATATAATAATACGGCTGATTCAGGGGGAATTAAAGGTGGAAACGTAACGGGTGCAGATGGTTCGATAAATTTAAATATGAATTTTGTTAATGCATATTTAAATGCCGCGGATAATTTTAATTCTAATGAAACTTCGAGCCTATACTCTGCCATACCTCTATCATCTGAATTTGGAAACTGCAATTCTCTACTTAGTCAGTTAATTGAAATTGCTGGAGGAAACTTTAATGCATCCAAATTACCTTGGGATGCAATTGGTTGGTCACATCGGATGAAAAGTAATTTATTTGAAAAATAGGTTATGAAATCAACTATTAATATAATTCTGAGGTTCAGTGCACTATTACTTCTATGTATTTTGTTGGCATTTTTATCTTTTCTTGCATATTATTGTTATACAGGTATAGATTGGGGGTATCCTGGTGGAGAAATATCTTTTGTTGGCCTTAGCAAAGAAGATGTAGCAAAAAAGCTTGGAGGTATAAAATCTATCTATAATGGCACTTCAAAAATTGTAGTTGCTATTAACGGTGATAATTATAAGTATTTTGACAAACCTGATGATATTCTAAAAAACGAATTTGTTTCCAAATCAAACTGCTGGGGGGTAAATTACAGGTCCCATAAACGAGTGTTTTATTTACAAATCTTAATATTTGGAGACGATGGAAGAGTAAAATCTCAATATATAAAGAAATCTTGGGATGGATTATAATCAAAATAGGAAATTCTTATTGTTGAAAAGATGCGACGGAAGCACGGAAGTGTGGGTATGGGACGGCTTGGCGTTAATCCGCCGAGGAAGCGACATATATGTGAACGAGCCGCATGTATCGGGCGGAGTTCCGATACTAAGCAAAACCGACGAGGGCGTGCGCTACCATGAGCACGACTTTTTGGGAACGACATTATGGAGTACGGACACCAAGGGAAATCTTGTAAAGGATTATCAAGACACAACAATATTCGGCGAAGGAAGCATCCAAAAAGACCGTTCCGCGCGCTTTACCGGCAAACCCTACGACGAAGACTTGCAAGCGTATGTATTCCCATACCGCAATTACGACGCCTCCACCGCCCGCTGGAGTTCCTCCGACCCCGCAGGCTATCCGGACGGAATAAATAACCAGTTCTATGCGGCTGTGCCTACTTATGTATTGGATCCACTCGGATTAGCTTCGTTTACAATATCATTTAGTAATATAATCCCAGAAAATGGAAGTACTTACCTATACGAAATTGGAAATTCCCTAATGGTAACAACTGCATCAGGTGGTACAGTAACTATAACGGGAACAATATCTGAATCAGAAAGAGGAGATGTTTTTTCTTATAGGCGAGATTTGATAATGGGCAACGATCATATAATGGATACAGCTCAATTGAGTTTTGGTAATTCATTAACTCAAACTTGGACATTCGATTTAAATCATCCCTTTTCATTTCCAGCTGATGGAAGTGCTGATGGGACTAAAACATTTTTAGCTAATATAACTATTTATCAAAATAACGGAAAAACAAATACAAGCATTGCAAATAACTCAGCATATTCTTCGTTTACATTGAAGGGAATTGAAAAATGAAAAGGAGGATAATAGAATATATATGCCTTTTTTATATAGCATCTATATCATATGCAAATGAGCGTAATTTATTGGAAGATTTCAATAATAACGTAACGCTTTTTACAAAGTTGGACTCAAATGACCTAAGAAATTATATACCTTCAATACAGCTTGCAACAAACGATAAATCGCCAATAAAACAGAAGTGGATTGAGGATATTTTATATATTGAAAAGCTTCTCTTTCAATGGTCAAACAGGCTTTCAAATAGATATTCGGGACATTATTGGGTTCTAATGACCAAAGAAGATAAGAAACCATCATTAGTGAATATTGCCAAAGTTCAACCTAGAACAACGATTCAATCTCCCAATATAACTATGGAAATTGTTATAGATGATAAGCTGGAGAAATACGATCTTGAAATAAGAACAAAAATTGGGAATTTAGTGCGCGTTGAAAATAAAAAATATTATAATTTAAAATCTAATGTTGTGTATATATCGAGCTATGATGCAGGAGGTAAATATTATTGGCTGTATAATCTTATTGTAAAATAAAATATAAATAATTCTAAACGATGTGATGAATATTTTCTAAATTTTGGAATTTAAACTACCGAGTAGGGAGATAATAAAGCGAAATGGAGATGAGCGCGACGCGCGGTAATATAAATACGACAAGTCTGGGAAGCTGATAAGCGTGGAATATGCCGCAAAACCTGAAAGAACGAATATTACGTCTACGACAGGCAGGGAAACATAATTGAGAAGCGAATGGGTGATAAGGTATATAAATATACATATGACATCGGTAACCAGCTAATGGAGATGAGTTATCCCGAAGGAAAGCGCGAAATACTTTTACGACAGTGCCGAAAGGCTTGTTCCCAAGAAACTCAACGGAGATATAGGTAGAATACAAATACGGGTATTTGGACAAAATAATAGAGGTAAACCGCAAAGGTAGGTCAACGTTAGATATTCCAATATAGCAAAATTTAAACTTGCAAATGAAATAGATAAGGTTAACATTATATTATTAGGATATATGAGTATAACCTTACCAAAAGGAGAATAATCAAGAGATATTTGGCAACTATCTTTTTTCATAACTCTTAATTTTGAAACAAACTGGAACGATTTGACACAGAATCCATCCTCATTGGCAACCAAATGAACATAATAAGATGAAAAATATATTTGTATTTATTGTATATTTTTTAACATGCAATATAATATTAGCTAATTGCGTAAATTATGAAGAGCTAAAGAGCACAATTTACCAAAATATACATAAAATAGTTAAAACCAATGGGAAATATATTGGTTTTCTTTTAGAGGATAATGCAAAAATCATCAGTTTTGATTTAGTAAAGTTAATCAATGAACAAACAAAAATAAATGTATATACTCTAAACAATTATATTAATATTGATGTAAAAAGTAAGGATAATAAGTTGGAAGGACTTATAGAAGTCGTTTACTTTGATGATAATGCATTTACATCAACAATCTCCTTAGAAATAAAAGATGATATCCAGATATTGAGTTCAATATCTCAAATAAGGAAAGATAAAGTTAAATTGCAGAAGTTTACCTTATTTTATATAAATATTTCCGATTTGAAAAACCCTCATTACCTCGAAATTCCTAAAAATTCAATTAACTATAAGTTATTTGATTAATTACTGCAAGAAATTTTAATTATGAACCGACGTGAGTGTGCGTTAGAATGATTAGTACGACTTTTGGGGAATCAGCTCTCTGGAATATGAATACAAAGGGAAAGCTACCGGACATGTATTTTCACTTACCTCAACTATGACGCTTCAACCGCCCGTAGCGATACGACATATTCGTTAGCATAGGTGAAAATATATATTCTCATATATCGCAAATGCCAATGTTTCTATTGCGAAAGAAAAATCAGAGAAAGATAACCTTAATTAATCCTACTTCTGCTGGAGATGGATTAAAAAGAGCGTTTTCAACGATAAATATATATTCAAATGATGGTAGAAATATAGTGAAAATTGGATCTAAAAACCAAGAGTCTATATGGAATTTAAAAGGAGTTGAAAAATAATTTTATGAAAATCTTAACATTGCTATTAATTTTCATATCCCATATTCTATTAGCAGACCAAATAGAAAATAGGGGAACACAAGAAAACAGTAGGCAAAATTCAGAACAAAAAGATATATTAAAATTTTCAAGAGAATTTTATAGATGCTTGAATTCTGATATAAAGGAAACTATAACCATATCTACACGAATATATGATGAGCTAAAAGTAAATTCAAAAGAAATAAGAAGTTCAACGTCGAAATCAATAAAAGATTGGATTTCTAAAAATATAGATTGCTTTAAAGAAAGTGCAGGGGATTATTATCTATTTTTTGTATATATTACAAAAACTAATACATCTATATATAAGATAGTTCCGCTATTCAATTCTGGTGATTCCATTTGCGGATATTATTATTCTTATGGAGTAACTTCTTTTATAGGCAAAAAAGATAATACAGAGAAAGATGCTTTTCATTTGAAATTTCAATTGACGGAAAATAATTCAAAATACGAGAAGTTTAGTTGTAATTTACATGCGCATGTAGATTCAGATATCGCATGCATAATTTCAACCTTAAAGAATCTATCTTCTAAAGATATCGTAAAACAAATTTATCTTGTTAGATTAAGGAATTGAGTAATTTACTTTAATAGGTCAATGGTTGGATTACGAAATTTAATATTAATGGCCCTTTTTCTATCCTCTTTTTCGGGAAGAAACAATGAACCAAAATAGAAGTAATTTTTTATGAAGAATGCAATTAGAATAAAAGTATTATTTTGCATCATATTATTTATATGCTTATTATATCTTTGCATAAGCCTAGAAAGTCTTGAACAAAATTATAGTGAGCATGGTATGTTTGATGCATTCCAACCTACTATTGGAAATATAGATATGTCGGGATATGTGCCAAAGCAAACAGTTAACATTAAGTACGACTTGAATGTAAGATATTCTTTAACTGCTTTATATTGGTACGGATTTGTTTCCAGGGAAGACTTTGAAACATTCATAAAACAAAATTTAGAAGCAAAAAAACATGAAGAATATATATATTTCTCATTTTGCGAGCAATTAGGGACTCCAGTTCCTAAAAACATAGTCATTTATACAATAAATAAAGCTTTAATTGGCTATGACTATAATAAACAAATTATATACGGAATGTATACATCAAAATAATATCTAAGTAGTTCCTTCTTATAGATTACATATATTATGCCACAGCTCGTATGGTAAAAAGAAGGTTATAAGACATATGAATATAACACACTTGCTTCCTTTAACTACCGCAAATAATATGCAACTCTCAAAATCCATACGCAAAGGCGGAATGGAGAGATTGGAGTGGGAGGTTTGGCACTTATTGAGCGTTGTGGAACAAAATATATAAACGAGCCGTATGCAGGCGGAGGCAACATCTTTCTGGGCCAATAAAAAAAGATAATTAATTTCTCAGCAATTCAATATAGACCAAAAACTAACTATGAGGAATAACCAAAATATCTTAACCATAATTTTTATCCCGCTAATATGTTACCTACTCACCTCGTGTTCTGACAATAACTATAATAATCTCATCTATTCTAGATGGGGCATTCGGTTACCTTTTGTTTTAACAAATGGTTCTCTTGTGTCTAAGCAAATGGTTTTCTATGGTACTATTTCATTTAAAATTTCTGACGAAAATAAAAAAGAATTATTAATGCAGGATTTAGGAAAATATGGTTATTCTAAATGGAGTGAATTGCACGAAGGTTTTATAATTGGGGAAATAAATATCATGGGGAAAGATTTTCTCGTTTCTACTGCAAAAGACGAAGAAAGGCGCGAATATAAAAAAATCTTTTTTAATAGGTCTTCAAATATTTTAATTTTTGTAGATTATAATTGGAGTGGTTATTAGAAACGCCAAATCTGAAAAAAAATTAGCAATAGCAAGTTTAGTATTAAACGTAATATTTTTAAGCGCTTACGGTGTTATGGCGAAGAATCGTTTCGCGTCCTCTCTGCTTACTAAATCTATATAATGGTAATTAAAAAACGGACAGGGTATGGGCTCCACATGTTCCGCCATCAGATCGCACAATCATCGGTAAACGCCTGTAATTATAATGCCTTAGATTTGGGCAATTTTTTCGGCGGGTATATTTTTATTTTTGTGCTCATAATCAGACGTTTTATCTATGAGTGCTCAAATTTTTAATATTTAAAGTGGATTTTTCCGAAATGGGTACAATTTGGCAGCATATGCCGACGCAAAATGACTCCGAATACATGAAGAACCCGATGACGTCAGAATGGAATAGAGAGGGCAAACTGCACAAAAGTTGTGGATTTTATCTAATCCGTCACGATTTGGCATTTTGTGACATACATATTTTTGTAAGTTGCTGTTTTTAATGCGGATTTTTACGTCTTGCAGTAGAATAATTTTACTATTTGTATAATTAGACATAATACATATTGTGCGACAAATCGGAGTTTAGCTCGGGCATTCTATTCTCTTGTATTCTCTTGTATGCTTTGGATACTCTCTTTTAATTCAGATATTCTCTTGTTTAGTTAGCAGTTAGATTTTTTATTTATTTGCTGCGAATATCAAAGAACCTCCAGCGCCGCCAGAAATATTACGAGGATTTAAAAGAGAGCGTTGTCTATCATGCGGCTCGTTTGTCTTGAAGTTTGCTCAAAATTCATTTCCAGTTGATTTTAGCCCGTATTATTTCGGTTTTTAAACGAAGTCGTCCGTTAAATTTCCGTTAGAACCTGATTGCGTATTTGCAGAGTTCGCGGCGTTGAACTGATGTGTATGAATAGACTTTTAATATTACCGCGAATATCCAAAGAACTGTCAGCGCCGCCAGAAATATTACGAGGATTTCATTGTCTATCATGCGGCTCATAAAACTCGGGTTCTTGGAAACGGCGTTTATCACCATAAAATTTGCCGATATGGTCCAGAATGTAAATATGAGTGCCGAAAGCAGCCCCAGGTCGAAAAAACTCAGCGCGTTTATCACTTTTCCCGGCTTCGGCTTTATGTGGTCGCTAAAATAGCTCAAATACGCGAACGGCCCCACGAGTATTATATCCGCAAATACCAGCGCAAGCGATGCGGCGACCTTATAAGTATGCAAGAATGTGTTTTTTACAGTTTTGGAAACCTCCGGAAATTTCGCGGTAAGTCTTTTTAAATCATCCAATTCCGTTATATTAAAATAAATTATAGCCAAGATGGAAACGCAGACAAACGTCCAGAAAATGCGGTGCGTCATTCCCTCGACTTTGAAATCTTCCTCCCTCGCCTTCTTTTTCATGCTATTCGGAGAGCAGCTTTTCCGCCGCCCCGATATCCTTAAAAGACATCGCCATCACAGGTTTGTCCCTAAACGGGCGAGTAAGGGCGTACATGTACTCGATATTGAGCCCCGCGGACGACGTTTTTTTCAGGATGGATAGCAGAGCCCCCGGCTTGTCGTCAACCTCCACCGCGAGAACCTCGACGATTTTTGCGAAATATCCCGCGGATTTCAAGGCCTCGGCCGCTTTTTCGGGATTGTCCACTACGGCCCTCACAATGCCGTACTCCTTAGTCTCGGCTATGGTTATCGTCTCGAGGTTTACGCCGGCGTCGGCGACCGCCTTGCAGACGCCCTCAAGGTGTCCGGGCGTATTTTCGAGGAATACGGATATTTGTTTAAGTCTCATGGGTTGGGATTGTTGAAGTTTATTCCGCGTCAAATTTTGCGGTTGTCCACTACGCGCTTCGCCTTGCCCTCGGATCGCGGAATTTTGTTCGGCTGCACAATTTTAACTTCCACGCGGATGCCGACGATGTTGACTATCGACGCCTGAATCTTCTTGCGGAGCGCGTCGAGCTGCGAGACGCTGTCTCCGTAGCAGCTTTCGGCGACTTCCACCTCGACAGTGACAGTGTCCAGATCTTTTTGGCGCTCGAGGATTATCCTGTAATTGGGGGTGCATTCCTCCACGCGCATCAGCCCGACTTCGATCTGCGACGGGAATACGTTTACGCCGCGAATGATAAACATGTCGTCGCTGCGCCTTCCGATTCTGCGTATCCTGCGGATGGTGCGCCCGCACGGGCACGGCATATTGATTATGGAGGTGATGTCGTGGGTGCGGTAGCGCAGAATCGGCATCGCCCTTTTGTTTAGGGTCGTGAGCACGAGTTCGCCCTCCTGCCCGTCAGGCAGGGGCTCGCCCGTCTCAGGGTCGACGATTTCCGGATAAAAATTGTCTTCGAGAATGTGCAGGCCGTTTTGTTCGCAGCATTCGCCCCCTACCCCGGGACCGGCGATTTCCGACAGCCCGTAGATGTCGAACGCGCGTATGTTCGTGTGCTTTTGCATGAACTGCCGCATGTGTTCCGACCACGGCTCCGCCCCGAATACGCCGATTTTGAGGGGGAGCTTTTTGAAATCCATGCCGTATTTGTTTTCGCCCTCCTCCACGAGGTGTATAAAGTAGCTCGGCGTGCAGGCTATGGCGGTGGCGCCGAAGTCGCGCATAATCATCAGCTGGCGTTCGGTGTTGCCGCCGGATGCGGGGATCACCGTGCATCCCATGCGCTCCGCGCCGCCGTGCAACCCCAAACCGCCCGTAAAGAGCCCGTAGCCGAAGCAGACCTGCATGAAATCTCCGCGTCTGACGCCGAACATTGCAAGGCATCTTAGCACGGAGCTCGACCAGGCCTCCATGTCCTCCCTCGTGTATGCCACGACTATCGGCTTGCCCGTTGTGCCGCTCGAGGCGTGCAGGCGCACGATGTCCCTGGGATCCGCCGCGAACATTCCGTAGGGATAGGTGTCGCGCAGGTCGCTCTTCTGGGTGAAGGGGAGCTTTGAGATGTCGTCTATCGACTTTATGTCGGAGGGCTTTACCCCGAGTTCGTCCATTCTGCCGCGGTGCAGCGGCACGCGCTCGTAGGCGAGCTTCACTATTTCCGAGAGCCTCTGCGACTGTATGCGCCTAAGCTGCTCCCGCGGGAGGAAGTCCATGGCGCTTTCGGGATGGAAGTCGCCGTTGATGTCGTTCCAATTGTGCATGGCAAAAAGCTATATTGAGTTTTCTCCGAGGACAAACGCGGCCTCGTTTGCCTCGCGCAACTTTTGGGGGAAGAATTTCCCGATGACTTCGAGCCACTTTTCGCGCGGAATGTCCAGCTTTTTTGAGAGCATTCCGAGGACCGCCACGTTGACGGCTTTCGAGCTTTTGAGCTTGGAAAGGTCTATCGAATTTGCCGAAAGCGCCACCCCGCCCGGCGCGAGCGAGGCCATGTGCGCGTCGGACCATTCCGGCGCGAGCGAAAGCAGGAAGTCTATCTTCTTTTCGGGTATCATTGGGCTCACGACTTTTTTGCCGAAGCGCACGTCGCTCGAAATCGAGCCGCCGCGCTGCGACATTCCGTGAACCTCCGCTTTTTTGACATCGTAGCCGCATTCGAAGAGAAGCTCGCTCAAAATGAGGGAAGCTTTCAGCACGCCCATTCCGCCGAGCCCCGCTATCCTTACGTTTGTGATTTTGTCGCCCATATGCCTACTTTCCCGCCGCCTTTCTCTTGGCGATTTCCGCCGCCGCCAAAAGGCACGGCTGGCGCAATATTATCAGAGTGAGCTCGTCGGTCGCCAATTTTTCTTCAAGATATTTTTGAAATTTTTCACCCTCCGTGACGGGCTTGAAGACCGCGACGTTTTGCACGCCAATTGCCTTTGCCACATCCTCTATCGAGACCGCGTGCGTCGGCGAGTGGTCGAGCTTCCTGCCCGTTCCTGGGTGTTCCTGCTGGCCCGTCATCGCCGTGGTGGAATTGTCCACGACTACAACCACATGCCCCGTCGGCGGCGGGTTGTAAACCATTTCGAGCAGGCCGGTGAGCCCGCTGTGCATAAAAGTGCTGTCGCCGATGACGCTCACGACCTTGCGCGCCTGCGCCTCCGGCAGAACCTTTCTGAGCCCGAGCCCCATTCCAATCGAAGCGCCCATGCATATTTGCATGTCCATTCCGCTTATGGGCTTCATAGCGGCGAGCGTGTAGCAGCCGATGTCGCCCGCAACTATGCAGCCAAGGTTTACAAGGGGCTTGAAGCTGAACACGTGCGGGCACCCGTTGCACAGCTGCGGGGGCTTGGACTTCACCGCGGGAACCTCGTATGAGAGGTCTCCGGCGAGCTGCGCGCGGACCCTGTCGACGTTGAGCTCCCCGAAGCGCCATTTTTCGTCCCGCGGCTCTACGCCGATTCCCGCCGCGCGGAGCCTGTCGGCGAGATACGGGTCGCCCTCCTCGACGGCAACGCACCTCTTGTAGCCCTTGGCGAATTCCGCGATTTTTGCAAGCGGCAGGGGGTTGGAGAATCCGACTTTGAAAAAACCGGCCTCGGGCGCGGCCTCGCGCGCGTGTTGGAACGCTACGCCGGACGAAATTATGCAAAGGTCTCTGGTTTTGCCCTCTATCGCGAGGTTCGGCCCGCTCTCCTCGTTGAATTTTTGCATGTCGGCGAGTTTCGCGCGAAGGCGCGCGTGCGCGGGCTTTGCGTGGCCGGGAACCATGACGCGCGCGGGAATGTCGCGGACGAACTCCGCCTTCGGCAATTCCGGCGAGGTTTCGGGAAATTCCACTATCGTGTTGCTGTGGGCTATGCGCGTTGTCGTCCGCAGCACGAACGGGATGCCCCATTTGCGGGAATACTCGAATGCGAGCTTTGTGAAGTCGTAGGCCTCCTGCGAGTCGGCGGGCTCGAGTACGGGCAGCCCTCCTATGAACGCGAGCGAACGGGTGTCCTGCTCGTTCTGGCTGGAAGCCATGCCGGGGTCGTCGGCGACGACCGCCACCATTCCGCCCTGTATGCCGCTGTACGACGCCGTAAAAAAGAGGTCCTGGGCGACGTTAAAGCCCACATGCTTCATCGTCACGAGAGAGTTGGAAGCGGCGAACGCCGCTCCGAGCGCGACTTCCGCCGCGACTTTTTCGTTCGGGGCCCACTCGGCGCTTCCGCCGATGAGGGAAAAGTTTTCGAGAATTTCCGTGGACGGGGTTCCGGGGTATCCGACGCCGAGCGCGCATCCGGAATGGAGCGCCCCGAGGGCTATCGCCTCGTTGCCGCTTAAAAGTTTTCTGCCAAATCGGGACATAATTTGCCTATAATGGCCTTTGCCGCCTCCAATTCAACATCATTTTGGGTTTAGAGAAGATTTTTGGCGCATTTTTTTTCGAGAGCCGCCATTATCCTGCCGCGCGCCGACGGGTCGGAAAAATCAGGCATTTTGGCGAGCCATTCGTAAATCTCCGCCGCCCCCGCCCTGCCCATCAGCGGCGGAAGCGCCGCGAGCCTCCCGAGGGCGGCGACGATTTCGCCCGCCATTTTTTCAACCGCGATTTTCGCCCATTCAAAGCCGCTCGACGACGACGAGTATGTGGAGTCCTCCCGCGCGTAGTATTCGCGAACGGAGTCCTTATAGAGCCTGGCGGAGTCTATCAGCAGGGTTTCGGTGCGCGGATAAAAGGAGGCCATGAGGTTCCACGGCAACGGCTGCGGGTCCGAGGAGCAATCCCCTCCCCCGCGGAAGTCGGAGCGCACGACCAGCGCCGGAATGTCCGCAAACTTGGCGAACATAAACTCCACTACCGTCCCGCTGTCGAGTTCCTGCCCGTCGTAGTTGAAGAGCGCCAAATCGCATTCGAGCAGGCTCAGGATATCCTCGTCGCGGATTCCCTTCGGCTGGGATTTGCGCTGCTCGAAATTCTGCGGCAGCGCGCATCGGAATCCGCCGCCCGAGCGCGCGTATATCGCCTCGGCGAGCATCGCGTTGCCCGCGAGATCCTTGTGCGTAAAAAGCTCGCCGGCGAAATATACGCTAAAAAAGTCTTTCTGTGCGTCCATTTTTCGTGTATTGGCGTTTAAAATTTTTCTTTATAGACGATTAGATTCAAAACGCTTCAAACACAACAGATTTTTGCAAAGAAGGCGCCATATGGAATACAAATTCAAAGCCGAAGTCAAACAGGTGCTCGACATAGTGATAAACTCTCTCTACACGGATAAGGAGATATTCGTAAGGGAACTCGTTTCAAACGCCTCGGACGCGTCCGGAAAGCTGCGCTACCGGAAGCTCGCCAAAGACGAGCCTGTTCCGGAAGATTCGCTCAAAATATCCATAACGCTCGACGAAAAGGAGAACGTTTTTTCCATCGAGGACTTCGGAATCGGCATGACGGGCGAAGAGCTCGTGGAGAACCTCGGCACCATAGCCCATTCGGGCTCGAAATCGTTTGTCGAGGCGGTAAAGGCGGCAAAAGGAAATCTCTCGGAGGGTCTGATAGGGCAGTTCGGCGTGGGATTTTACAGCGTGTTCATGGTCTCCGACCGCGTCGACGTCTACACCGCGGGCGAGGACGGCAAGGGCCACCATTGGAGTTGCGACGGCTCGGAAAATTTCACAATAGAGGATTTCGACAAAAAGGAGCGCGGCACGAAAATCGTCGCCAGGCTCAAAAAGGAATGCGACGAATTTTCCAAGGCCTGGCGCGTAAAGTCCATACTCGAAAAATACAGCGCGTATGTAGACTTCCCGATAGAGCTCAACGGCGAGAAAATCGGAACCCGCCGCGCGATATGGCTGAAATCCAAGTCGGAGCTCAAAAAAGAGGATTACGACGAATTTTTCAAATTCCACACGCATTCCTCGGAGGAGCCGATCGACTGCCTGCACTTCAAGGCCGACGCGCCCGTCGAGCTCAACGCGCTCATATATATTCCCGCCGCAAACCCCGAGCGCCTCGGCTTCGGCAAAACCGAGTGCGAAGTCGCGCTCTACTGCAAAAAGGTTCTCATCGACCCGCGCCCTGATGGGCTTTTCCCCGAATGGATGCGCTTCGCAAAGGGCGTAATAGACTCCGCCGACATTCCGCTGAACATATCTCGCGAAAGCATGCAGGACTCCGCCCTCGTCCGCAAGCTCGGCAGGGTCGTGACGAAGAGATTCCTGAAACGCCTCGCGGAAATCGCAAAGGGCGATCCCGAAAAATACGCCAAATTCTTCAAAAATTTCGGCATGTTTATAAAAGAGGGCGCCGCGACGGACTTCGACAACCGCGACGAACTCTCCAAACTCCTGCGCTTTGAGTCGAGCGCGATGAAGGAAGGCGAGCTCGCGTCGCTCGACGACTACGTTTCTCGCATGAAGGACGGGCAGAAAGAAATATTTTACGCCGCGGCCCAGGACAGGGCGGCGATAGAAAGCGGCCCGTACTTGGAGGCGTTCGCCTCGCGCGGGCTGGAGGTTCTGTTCATGTACGAGCCCATCGACACGTTCCTCACGGGCAATCTCGGCGAATTTTCCGGCAAACCTTTCGCGTCCATAGACTCCGCAGGCATATCGCTCTCTGAAACGCCGAAGGGCGCCGACGAATCGGGGGCCCTATCGAAAGAGGAAGCCGATGAGCTCAAAAATTGGATACAGGAAACCCTCGGCTCCGAAAAGGCCTCGGAGGTGCTGACCTCCGGCCGCCTCGTGGACAGCCCCGCGGCGGCCCTCAACGCCGACAGCCTCACGCCGCAGATGCGCATTATGTTAAAGGCGATGAATCCGGACTCCAAAATGCCGGCGCCGATAATAAAATTCGAGATAAACCCCAAGAGCGAAGTCATAAAAAACCTCGATTCTTTGAGAAAGTCGAACCCCGACACGGCAAAACTCGTGCTCGACCAGCTCTACGACAACGCGCTGCTTGCGGCGGGGCTTCTCGAGAATCCGCGCACGATGGCAAAGCGGCTGAACGAAATTCTCGCAAAAGTCCGCCCCTGAAACGGGGCGCTTGGCGGAGCCTATCCATAATGGCTCCGAGCAACGGTTCGTTATTTCGCCCTAATCCGGATTTAACGGGCAGAATGCGCGGCCGCTTCCGCTGAAAGCGGGCTCCGCCGTTGCGGCTGATCCCGCCAAACGCCTCCCCTTCCCCCCTGCCGCGGGCTCCGTCAAAAAAAGCGAACCTCTGGAAGTAGGTTAGGCGAATATACCAGAAATTTGCCCCCGTTAACCCGCGGAATTTTGGAGACGGCTGATATTTTGACGCGCGCCGGCGCTGCGCGCCCATAAAGGGGTGCCGACGCCTGCGCGCGCTCAGGCGTCGGCGGCGGCTTCGCGCGCGCCGAGAATGCGCGCCAGGCACTCCTGGCGGTTTATTTTGCCCTCCGAAAGGTCGCAGAGAGCCGTCATTATCGGGAGCTTGACATTGAGCTTCTCAAACATTCTGCAAATTTGTATCGTTTCGAGGCCGGCGCAAACCCTGCCCTTCAAAAGTTTCAGCGCTTCCGGAACGCTCAGGCCGCGCCCGAGGTGCTCTCCCGTGGTGCGGTTGCGCGAATCGGGGCTTATGCAGGTGGTGAGGACGTCGCCGAGAATGGCGGACTCCTTTACGAATGAATCGCTCCACGCCCCGAGGGAGGCGGCGGCGCGGTATATCTCCTGAAACCCGCGCGCCATCACTATTGCCTTGGTGTTCGCCCCGAGATCCATGCCGTCGCAGAACCCCGCAGCTAACGCCACGATATTTTTTAGCGCCGCCCCGATCTCAACGCCCACGACGTCGTCCGACGGGCGCACTATGAAAGACGGGGTTGAAAACGCCCTTGCCGCAAGCACGGAGTCGGAGTGGGAAGTGAGGGCGACTATGTCCTCCGCGTACCTGTCCTGGGCGACTTCGTAGGCGATGTTCGGGCCCATTATGGAGCCCACGCTCGAGGCCTGTTTTACTGCGGCTTCAAGGATTTCCGACGGCCTGCGCCACGTCCCGACTTCTATCCCCTTTCCGGCGTTCACCATTATCGCGCCCTCTTCGACGTGCGGCGCGAAAGCCCCGGCGGCGGACGAAAGATATTTTATCGGCACCACCCACACGACCATCTGCGCGCCTTGGAGAACCCGCCTGGCGTCTCCGGAAAACTCGACGTTTTCAGGAATCTTCACGCCGGGCAAAAACACGGAGTTTTCCCGCGAGGCCGCCACGGAGTCCACTATTTCGCCTTCGCGCGCCCACACGGACACTTCGCCGAAATTTTTTGAGAGGATTATCGACAGGGCCGTACCCCACGCCCCAGCGCCGATAACCGCCGTTTTTTTGAAAGTTTTCATGTCGAAAATTGGAGAATCAAAGGGAATCCGCGCGCGCGGCAAAATGCCAATAAAGCGAATACGCGAGCATCGCGCCGAACACTGCAAGATACGCCAATCCGAGCGCGACATTGTGCGGACCGGCATCCGGATTTTTTATTTTTCGGATAAATTTCAGCATAAAAAGCAACATTGAAAAATCACAAAAGCGGCGCGAATGCAACATTCAAGTTGCCTTTCCGGCGCGGCGGGGTCTGCGGACGCGCTCTAGTACTCGGCCGGAAATTTCGAGCAAAAGCCGCGTGGGCGCAATGCGCGCCAAAAGCGCGACCGCCGAATTCCAAAACCCGACCACGACAATCGCGCGCCCCCTCGCCAAAGCGGAATAAGAGGCTGCGGCGACCTCCGCGGGCTCGTGCCCGTATCCGCCCGCAAGAGGGGGTTCGTCAAAGCCCGCCGCCTTGAAAAAGTTGCTCGAAGTCGGGCCCGGGCAGACGCAGAGGCATTTGCATCCATGCTTGCCGAGCTCGTAGGAAAGCGACAGCGAAAAGCTCTTCACGTACGCCTTGGTCGCCGCGTAAACCCCGAGCACCGGGCACGGCTCGAAAGCCGCCAGGCTCGACACGTTTATTATGGCCCCCCCTCCCGCCTTTACCGCCGGCAGAAATTCGGCGCAAAGCCGCGTGAGAGCCGAGACGTTAAGGCGAATCATCTGCATGTTTCTCGAAACGTCCGGAGACGGAAATTCCCCGTACAGCCCGAATCCGGCGTTGTTTACCAGCAGCACCCGCGGGGGCCTGGAGGTTCCGAGTGCGGAAATTTCCCCGCGCACGCGGGCGGAAAGCGAATCGAGGGCGGAAGCGTCCGAGAGATCGCAGGGAATGTGGACAAATTCCCTGATCTCCGAAAGCCCTGCGGAGGGCGCGCTCCTGGAAATGTTGAAAACCCGCGCGCGGGAATGCTCGAGCGCGCCCCGCAAAAAGGCCTCGCCTATGCCGGAGGATCCGCCCGTCACAAAAACGGCGTCGTATTTTGCAAGTTCCGCCGCCGCTGCCCTGTCCGGAGTGTTCATATTTCGGCTTGCCTTTAAAAAATTTTTTTTCTAATCTGTAAACGCTTCGGGAGACATTTCCAAGAAACTAATCAAAAAAATTCAAAATTTTTGGAACGCGGCTCCGGAAGCGGAGTTCTTTTTTATGGAATCGGGCGCGCGGGCGAAAAAGGGCGCTTAACAAAAACGCGAAAGGCGACGATATAAAATTTGCGACTTAAAGCGGGCGGTTCCGCCTCCGGATTTCCGCGGGCGGGCTTCCCGAAAACAAAAACCGAAAGAAGGAAAACATGAGCGACAACGAAATCATCATATCGGGACAAAACCTCGAACTCACAGATGCGCTGAAAGAGAACGTCGTGAATAAAATGCAGAAGCTCTTCGTTCACGACGACCGCATCATAAGGCTGAGGGTAGAGCTTGCGTACCAGCCCAACAAACACCACCACAACGAGTTCACGGCGAAAGGCCGCCTCGAAATCCAGGGCCCCGATATGGTAGTCAGCGTCGCAAGCGACGACATGTACAAGTCCATCGACGAGCTTCTGGTAAAGCTCGCCAGAAAAATCCGACGCCGCCACAGGCTCGAGCGCATAAAGCGCAAGGTTGTCGAGGCTCCGGCCAAGCTCTCGAAGAGCGCCTGAGCGCCCGTAAAAAAAATTTGAAAAGCGCCAGATCCGCCCGCTGAAACGCGGCGGATTTTTTTTTGCGGTTTTCCCCCTTCCCTTTCTCCGTATTTCCCCGCTATCGCCTCCGCGAAATTTTTTGGTCGGCCGGCGCGCAGCCCGATTATTGTGGACACGGGCGCAGTTTTTATGTTAAATTGGCATTCGATGAAAGGGGGATTGGCATTCGCCGCTGCCGTTTGCGCGCCGGCGTTTTTGGGAGATGCGGTACGCGCGGTGGACTTGCCGGCGAACCGCTCCGACACGTTCATATTCGAGGCGGCCAAATCCGAGGAATTTTCATCCTCCGAAGTCCTCGCCGTTTCAAGGTTCAAGTCGGAGAGGGCGATTGCCTACCTCCCCTTCACCGCCCGCGGAATAGATGTTGGGCTCGACGAACGCACGGACAAAATCATATCGGCGTCGCTCTGGCTCTATATAAAAGACCTCCCGCTGTTTTCCGCAGAAAACGCGGAAGAGGCGCCAAACGGAAAGGAAAAGAGCCTGCCCCGCCGGAAAGAAGCCGCAAAGCCGCCTGAAACGCCCCCTGCGGGCTCCGCCGCAAGTTCCGCAATCGAATGCGCCCCGAATATCGAGCCGGAAGCCGGCGAAGAAAAGGCGCCCGACGAAAAAAATATGATAAGAATATCCGTGCTCGGAATCGTCGACGACCCCGCTTTCGAGCCCAACTCCAAGGCTTTCAGGGTGTCCTGGGACGGGAAAAACGACGCCCCCGCGCCCAAGCACGACCCCATAGACGGGCGCATAGACATGGCGGGGGTATTCAAGCTCGGAACGATAGAGCTCGACATCGGGCGCAACGAGTACGAAGACGGCGACAAGATAGAATTCGAGTCGAGGGAGCTCACGGATTTCCTGAATTTTGCCTACGGCGTAAACTCCGCGCAAAAGCTGCATTCCGACATACATTCGCACCTCGATAAAATCGAGAATTTCGCGATAATACTGAAACAGGAAAGCGGCGAACGCGGCGCGATATTCCACTCGGCGGATTCATACGGCAACGCGGAGGATTCAACCGAGGGCGGCGATTCGGAAAAATCCCCCGAATCCGCGGAGAACCTCGATTCCGGCGAAGGGCGAAAGCCCCCTCGGGAATCGGAGGGCGGAGACAATGGCGCGGGCGAAAAAAGCGCCGAGCCGGACGACGCCTTCGCCGATATAAAAAAGCTTCCGCCGGAAAAAATGCGCGCGGAACTCGAAAAATTCCTCTACACTTCGGACGGAATGCGCAAATACATAGAGGAATCGGGAATTCGGTACGATTCCCCTTTATCTTCCCCGCCGGACGCCGATATTGAGAAAAATGAAAATAACGGCGAAAATAAGGCGGATTCCGCTTCCGCGCGGCGCGGCGGCGACCGCCGCCCGAAAATCACTTTCGAGCATGTCCGCACGGTTGCGCCTAAAGAGCCTTAACGCGCCGGGGCGCTTCCGAAAAAATGAACTTTGCCGCAACCGCTTTGTCTTATATCCCTGCGGGCGGCTATAAAAAATCCGCGAGCCCGCCCGAAGCGCGGCGGGAGATTCTGCAACTTTAAAATATACCCTAAAAATGAGCACAAACCTAACCCAAATCAACGACAAGGTAAAGTCCGCCTACGAGTGGACCTCTTTGCTTAAACAGGAAATCGGCAAGGTCATAGTCGGGCAGAAATACCTGGTCGACCGCCTGCTGATAGGCATACTCGCAAACGGGCACGTCCTTCTCGAAGGCGTCCCGGGCCTCGCGAAGACCCTCGCGGTCAAGACGATGGCCTCGGCCATGGATTCAAAGTTCAGCAGAATCCAGTTCACTCCCGACCTCCTGCCCGCCGACATCGTCGGAACCCTCATTTACAACCAGCAAAAGGGCGAATTTTTGACGCAAAAGGGCCCGATTTTCGCGAACATCGTGCTCGCCGACGAAATCAACAGGGCGCCGGCGAAAGTACAGAGCGCGCTTTTAGAGGCCATGCAGGAGCGCCAAGTCACCATAGGCGGCGAAACTTTCGCCCTGCCGGAGCCGTTCCTCGTGCTCGCCACCCAAAACCCGATAGACCAGGAGGGCACCTACCAGCTCCCCGAGGCGCAGGTTGACCGCTTCATGCTCAAGCTCAAAATCGGCTACCCCGACAAGAAGGAGGAGCGCATAATCCTGGATCTCATGGCGAAAACAAAGGTCGGAGAGAGTGTCAACACCGTGGTAAATCCCGCCCAGATTCTCTCGGCGCGCGAGGTTGTCGACGAAATCTATCTCGACGACAAGATAAAAGACTACATCGTCGACATAGTGTTCGCCACGCGGGAGCCCGAAAAATACGGCCTCAAAAACCTCGAAAACATGATACAGTTCGGCGCCAGCCCCAGGGCGACCATCGCGCTCGCGCTCGCCGCAAAGGCGCGCGCCTTCCTCGAAGGGCGCGGATACGTCGTCCCGCAGGACGTGAAAGACATCTCCCCCGACGTTCTCCGCCACAGGATCATAGTCTCCTACGAGGCGGAGGCGGAAAGCATTTCGAGCGAGAACATCGTCGAAAGCGTGCTCGGGAAAGTCGCCGTACCGTAATCCGAAAAAGTTTCCGATGGGCGACAAGCTTACAGATATGCTCAAAAAGGTGCGGCAAATAGAAATCCGCACCAACCGGCACGTCAACGACGCGCTCGCCGGCGCGTACCACAGCCTCTTCAAGGGGCGCGGCATGGACTTTGAGGAGGCGCGCGAATACGAGCCGGGCGACGAAATACGGAGCATCGACTGGAATGTCACCGCGCGCACCGGCAAGGCGCACGTCAAAAAATACCGCGAAGAGCGCGAGCTGACCATGATGATAGCCGTGGACCTCTCGGCCAGCGGCCGGTTCGGCAGCGGGGAGCTCTCCAAGCGCGAGCTCGCCGCGGAGCTCGCCAGCACGCTCGCTTTTTCGGCGGCGCGCAACGGCGACAAAGTCGGGCTAGCCCTGTTCACCGAGGGCGTGGAGCACATAATTCCGCCGCGCAAGGGGCGCAGGCACATACTCAGGCTCATACGCGACATACTCGTCTGGAAGCCGCAAAAGGCGGGCACCGACATCGCGGCCGCGCTCGACGAAATCAACCGCATTTTGAAGCGCAGGGCGATAGTCGTCCTCATAAGCGACTTCTTGCAAGGCCCTGACGGCAGGCTGCCCGACCCCGACGAAAAGCTTTCCGACACGGTGTTCAAGTCGCTCGACCTCGCAAACCGCCGCCACGACCTCGTGTGCTTTTCGCTCTCCGACCCGCGAGAGCTCTCCATGCCGCGCGGCCTGGGAACCGTCACCCTCGAAGACGGCGAAACGGGAGAAATCGTCGCGCTCGACACCAACAATCCCGCCGTGTGCGCCAAGTACGAAGAGATAAATTCGGAGCGCATGAAAAAATTCAAGCGCGCGCTCGCGCGCTCCAAAATCGACCTGCTCGAAACCTTTACCGACAAGCCGTACATCTCGGCTTTGAGAAGGTTTTTCGAAAGGCGCGCCGCAAGACAATGATAAAGCTTTTCAGCACAGTTTCAATCCGAAGCGCGCTCGCCGCCGCCGCGCTCGCCGCCGCCCTCCCCGCACGCGCGCAGGCTGCCCTGCCGCAACCCTCCCCGCAGGGCGTCCCCGCGGCTTCCATTCCGAACGCGCCCGCCAAGGACGATTCCGCATCGTACGAGAGCATATTTCCGGAGATTTCGCCCGACAGGGGGAAAATCGGCATGGGCTTTTGGGAGAAATACTGGGCGTGGGCGCTCGGCGCGCTGTGCGCCGCGGGAACCGCCGCGTATTTTATTTTTAGGCCGAAAAAGCTCCCTCCCAAGGCGCCATACGAGCTCGCAATCGAGGCGGTCGCCGCGGCGGAGGCGGATTCCGAAAACCTCGACGCGAAAGAGTTCGCTTCCCGCGTGAGCTCCGCCGTGCGCGCCTACATCGAGGCCCGCCACTCCATCCCCGCCCCCGTAAAGACGACGCAGGAATTTTTGAAAATAGCCTCCGAGTCTGCGGTTTTCGACCGCGTCCAGCGGGAAACCCTCGCGGGTATACTCAACTCATCCGACATGGCAAAATTCGCGCGGGACAGCTTTTCGGGCGAACGCAGGGCGGAGCTCGCCGCCCTCGCCCGACGCTTTTTGGACTCCGACAAACTCCGCTGCGACGCGGCGCGCGAAACTGCCGGCGGCGCGCCCGAATCGGGCGGAACAAACGCGGAAACCGCGGACGCCCCGAAAATGAAAGAAACCAAATAACGCAATGAATTTCGACTTCGCAAATCCCAACCTCCTGTGGCTTCTTCTGCTGCTGCCGGCGCTCGCGCTGTTGCGCTCGGCGTCGGGCAAGAGCGGCTCGATAATATTTTCGAGCGTCGCCATAGCGAAAGAGGCGTCAGGTAAAAACAGGGCGAAACCCGGGATGTGGAGGTTTGCGCTCACGCTGCTGGCGCTCGCGCTACTCATAACGGCGCTCGCCCGCCCGCGGCTCGGCAGGGGGTACAGCGAGCGCGAGGAGAGCGGCATAGACATAGTCCTCACCATAGACGTGTCGGGCTCAATGGCCGCCCTCGACTTCTCCCCCAACGCCGCCGCCCCCATAACCCGCATGGACGCCGTAAAGGCGGTCATACGCGAGTTCGTCGAGAGGCGCCCCAACGACAGGATAGGCATGATAGCCTTCGCCTCCAACCCGTTCATAGTATCGCCCATGACGCTCAACCACGACTGGCTGAGAAAAAATTTCGAGAGGGTGGACATCGGAGTTATAGACGCAAACAACACGGCGATAGGCACGGCGCTGGCCATGAGCGTGAACAGGCTAAAAGAGCTTAAAAACGCGAAGAGCCGGGTGGTCATACTGCTCACCGACGGCGAAAACAACGCCGGCCAGATAACGCCCATAGCCGCGGCCGAGGCCGCCGCCTCCTTCAACGCGAAAGTCTACACGATAGCCGTCGGCAGGAGCGGCATAGTCCCCGTCGCGCGCCTCGACGAAAACCAGCGCGTCATACGCGACGCCTACGGCCGCCCCGCCTACATCGGTAACATGCGCAGCAGCGTGGACGAGTCCATCCTGCGCAAAATTTCCGAAATAACCGGCGGCAAATTCTACCGCGCCGAAAATATGGCGGAACTTCGCAATATATATTCCGATATAGACGCCCTTGAAAAGACGACCGTCAAGCTGCGCAACTTCACTTCGTACGACGAGCTCTTCCCGTGGTTCGCGGCCGCCGCGCTCGGCGTGCTCGCGCTCAAGTTGCTGCTCGCAAACACAAGATTCAGGACTTTGCCATGACATTCCATTCACCAATCTGGCTCTATGCGGCGTTAGCCGCCGCCGCGGTTCTCGCGCTCGCCGCGCTCCGCGCGCGCGCCGCCAGGCGCAAGGCGCTCGCTAAATTCGCGTCACAGAGGCTGATGCCGGAGTTGACCCGCACCGTCAGCGCGCCGAAGATAATCGTCAAAAACGCGCTTGCATTTTGCGCCGTAATGCTAATATTCGCCGCCCTCGCCCGCCCCCAGTGGGGATACCGCTGGGAGGAAACCAAGACGCGCGGCATAGACATAATATTCGCCGTCGACACCTCCAACAGCATGCTCGCCGAAGACGTCAAACCCGACAGGCTCGAGCGCGCAAAGCTGTCGGTGCTCGACCTCGTAAACATTTTGCAGGGCGACAGAATCGGGATAGTCGCATTCAGCGGGCAGGCTTTTTTGCAGTGCCCGCTGACCCTCGACTACGACGCTTTCAGAATGTCGCTCGAAGCGCTCGACACAAACGTCATACAGCGCGGCGGGACAAATATTTCCGCGGCGATAGAAGAGGCGGAAATCGCCTTTTCATCGACGTCCAACCGCAAGATAATAGTGCTCATAAGCGACGGCGAGGAACTTGAAGACTCCGCGCTGGAAGCCGCAAAAAGGGCGGCAAAAAGCGGGGTAGTCATATACGCGCTCGGAGTCGGCGGCGCCGCGGGGGAATTCATACCCGTCCGCGACGAATCCGGCGGCACGACCCTCCTGAAAGACGAGGCTGGCAACCCCGTCCGCAGCCGGCTGAACGAAAAAACCCTTACGGAAATCGCCAAAGCAACCGGCGGATTCTACGAGCCGCTCACAGCGGACGGCATGGACACAATCTACAACGAGGGCCTCAAAAAAATCCCCTCGCAGGAGCTTTCCTCGCGAATGAGGCAGCTTGCCATAGAGCGCTTCCAGATTCCGCTCGGGCTTGCGATACTGTTGCTGTCGCTCTCGTCGCTCGTGGGCACCCGCAAGTTTTTCGCCCGCTCCGGCGGAGGAGCCGCCGCCGTGCTGCTCGCGGCGGCCGTCGCATTCCAGCCAGGCGGCGCAAGGGCGCAGGAGAGGGGCGAAGGCGAAAGCGCGGAAGAAGTTCCCGCGCATTCCGACGCCCCGCCCCCAAAGCCGGAGAAGCCGAAATATTCCGCGCCTGAAAATCCGGATTCCCGCGATTTGTTCAACCTCGGCGTCGACGCGCGGGAGGCGGGAGACGCAGATGGGGCGAGGGAGTTTTTTCTCGCCGCGGCGAAGCTCTCTCCCGACGACTTCCCCCTGCATTCTGCGGTGTATTATAATTTAGGCAATATCGACTACGCGGCGGCAAAGGCCGCGAGCGCGAAAATGCAGTCGCCCCAAAACCTTTCGCAAAAGATAGGAAGCGCGTTCGCGCAGTCGGAACAGGCGGCGTCGGAAGGTACGCAAACCCTGCGCGAGGGATTGAAGCTGCTGGAGGTGGAATCGGCGGCGTTAAAGGCCGCGAAGAATGAAGCCGCAAAAAAGGCCGCCCTCGGCAAAAGCCCGCTAAAAGACAAGAATTTTCAGGAAAAGCTCAAAAAGGCGATCGCCGCGTGCGAAGCTTCGGCAAAGCTTTCGGAAGAAACCGCCAGTGCCGCGGCGGCCGCAAAAAACCAATGGGAGGATCTCGAAAAAATGATTGAAGCCCCCGTCGCGGAATACTCCGACGCCCTGCTTCTCGACCCGTCGAACTCCGACGCCGAAAACAATCTGCGCGCCGCGCAATCCGCCGCCGCCGCCGCGAAAAAGGAGGCCGCCAACGTCGGCAGGATATCCGAAGAATCCGCGCCCGCGCTCGCCAAAATAAAGGAGAGCCAGACGAAGCTTGCCGAAGAGCTCAAAAAGCTTTTGCGAGACGACAACCAGCAGAACCAGCAGAACCAACAGAACGAACAGAACCAGCAAAACCAGCAAAATCAACAGAACCAGCAGAATCAACAGAACGACCAAAACCGACAGCAACAAAACGACAATCAGCAACAGCAGAATCAGCAGGACAAACAGGATAAGCAAAATCAGCAGGACAACCAAAAACAAAATCAAAGCGGGCAAAATCAAAAAGACCGCAATAAAGACGAAAGGCAAAACCGCGATTCTCAAAACAGCCGCGACGGACAGGACAAGCGGGAGGAAAAGCGGCAAGACAATACCCCGCAAAAGGAAGAGAAAAAGCCCGAAGACAGGGGCCGCGACAGCAGCGGAGAATCCGAAAAGCGCGGCGACCCGGGGCAAAACGCCCAGCGGCAAAAGCCCGAAAATAAAAAGGACGAACAGGCAGTGGACAATTCAAAAAAATCTGGAGACAAAAAAGGGGAGAAACTCCCCTCCCCCTCGGAAGGGCGAGAAGAGCTTCCCGCCCCGAAAACCGAAGCGGCTCAGGCCGCAAGGGCCGCGGAAGAAAGGGAAAATGCCAGGAAATCCGAGGGCGCGATGACGCGCGCGGAGGCAAGGCAGCTTCTCGATTCAATGAAAGACGACGAAAAATTCCTGCCCCTCCGCGGGTTCGGAACCCAGAAACAACGCTACGAAAGCTCTTACAAAGACTGGTAAATGAAAATACTCACGGCAATATCCGTTTTGGCAATCTCCTGCGCGGCGGCATTCGCGCAGACTGTGGAAACAGGCTTTTATCCGGCGGAAATCCGCCCTGGCGGCTACGCCACATACAGGGTTACGCTGCAAAACGCAGACGGCGCGTCCGTCAACCCGGCCGACATACCCGTGCCCGCAGGCCTCGAAATAGCGGGCACGAGCCGCTCGCAAAACTACTCCTTCATCAACGGGAAAATGTCCTCGAGCGTGACGCTCGACTTTGCGATGGTCGCCGGCAATGAGGGCGAATACACCGTGCCCGCATGGAAAATCCCGCTCGGCTCAAAGTCGCTCGACGCCGCCGCCGCTACGCTGAAAGTCTCCGCGTCCGCCCCCGCCTCCGCGCCGCAGCGAATGGTAGGATTCCCGTCGTTTGCGGCTCCCGCGCGCAGGCAGAGCCATGCGTATGACGACTCGTTCAAAAATTCGATAACCCTTGAGCTCAAGCTCCCGCGCGAAAAAATATACGTGGGCGAAACGATAAAGTGCGAGCTCGTGCTGTCCTTCGACAAATCGCTTTTTGAAAACGGATACAGATTGGAGCAAGCCGTCCCGCAGATAAAGAACATGGACGCCTTTGAATGCCCAAAGTTCACCGAAGAGCCCGTAATAGACCGCGAAAAGGCGCTCGTGATATACCGCACGGTGATAACCCCATTAAAAGCTGGCGAATACGACCTCGAATTTTCCGCCGCCGTAGTCCTCAATCGGGAGATATCCTTAGACGACATAATGGGAATGTCCATGATGGACCGGCTGCTCTCAATGGGTTCGGGCAGGCGCATACGCTTCAACGCGCCGATGAAGCCGATGAAGCTCAAAATCCTCCCGCTCCCAGCCGAAGGAAAGCCGAAAAACTTTACCGGAGCCATCGGAAAATTTGAACTTGCGGAAGTTTCCGTAAGCCCCGACGCCCTCTCGGTCGGAGAGCCGTGCACGATAGTCGCGAAAATCGCGGGCACCGGCAACTTCAACAGAATGAACGCCCCCGCCCTCGACGGCGCGCGCGACTGGAAAACCTACAAGCCGAAATCGTCGTTCGCTGACGAGAGCGGAAATCAGGGCTACATAGGGGTCAAAACTTTCGAATACACGGCGGTTCCGAAGGCGGCGGATTTGCCGCAGGCGCCGAGGGTCGCATTCAATTACTTCGATCCCGAGACCGGAAAATATGTCGAGGAACTCTCGGAGCCGGTCGCCGTGAGCGTCGCCCCCACAATCCGATCCAAGACCGTAAGGGAGGCGCAGGAAGAGGCCGCAAAGCCCGCGCCTGCGTTCTCGAAAATCTCCGAGGGAGTCCGCACCGAAAATTCCGCGAACCTATTCTCGTCCAAATGGTTTTGGATTTCCCAGGCGGCGATACTCGCGGCGGTGGCGGCGTTCGTCGCGCACAGGCTCAGGGCGCGGAGGCTTGAAACCGACCCCGCCTACGCAAAAAAAACGGAATACTCCGCGAAAGCGCGCGCGTCCCTGCGCGAAGCTCTCGCAAGCGCGGATTCCCCGGACGCGAAAAAATTCTTCACGGCCGCGCGCGAAGCGCTCAGATACGCCCTCGCCGCAAGTTCCCCCGAAGAGGCGCGCTCGCTGTCGCTGAAAGACGCCCTTGCGCGCTCGGAGGAAATCGGGCTCGGCGACGCCCAAACTGCGGCGATAAAGGCCGTGTTCGACGGCGCCGACGCGCTGGAATTCGGCGGGGGCGACGCCGGAACCTCCGGCCGCGGAGAACTCGCCAAAAACCTCGCGGAAACCGTCCGGCAAATTCTCAAATGACATGAAAAAAGCCCTAAAAATTCTGCTCGTGGCCGCCGCGGTCGCGCAGGCGTCAGTCGCCCAGACCGCCGACGAATACTTTATGCTCGGCAACAGCGCATACAAGGCCGAAGACTATAAAAAAGCCGTCGAAAACTATGACCTCGCGGCAGGTGAAGGACTGGACACTTCGGAGCTGTATTTCAACCGCGCCAACGCCCGCGTCAAGACGGGCGAACCCGCCCGCGCGCTCGCCGACTACCTCAAAGCCCTCGCGATTTCCCCGAGAATGAGGGAGGCTTCCGCCAACCTGAAAATCCTTTCGCAGGAGGCGTCCCTGCAAGCTCCCGACATGTCGTCTCCGTTTTTCGAGCTCTCTAAGGGAGAATGGTTTGCCGTCGCGGTCACCCTATTTTGGATTTGCGCGCTGACAGCCGCCGTCCCGCCGCTCTATGGCAAAGGCGGAAAAATATCGTGGTTCATCGCGGCGGTCGCCGCCCTCGGGTTTGCCGCCGGCGTTTGCGGGGTAAAAAAGTGGTCGGATTTCGAATCGCTCGCCGTCATCGTAAAGCAGGACGCGCCGATGCGCCTTTCCCCTTCCCCGAATGCGCCGATAGAACTGCGCGCCTCAGAGGGGCTTGTCGTTGAGCGTTCCGCCGAGCGCGGAGATTTCGAGCTCGCCAGGGCCCCCAACGGAAAGTCCGGCTGGATAAAAAAATCCGATTTCGCGCCTATATCGCAATAGCGGCGCATTCTATTTTAACGCCGCCGCGCCTTCGCGCGGCGCGCGGACGGTTGAGGCGCGCGCGACCGCGCGCTGCTACGGCGTTATTTTCTTGATTTTTCGGCGGATTTCGGGCTTTATTGCGGCACAGACTAAAATCTCGTTTCCGCATGAAAAAAAAGATAATTATCGCGTTTTGCGTCGCAGTCGCCGCGTGGGCGGCGGGCTATGTAATAGTGGGCAACTCGTCTGACATTCCGGAGGGCTCCACCAGCCAGAAGGCGCTTTACGTCCTCGAAGAGGCGGGCTGCGTAATGTGCCACTCCAAAAACGCCAAGCCGCCGTTCTACGCCAATTTCCCGATCGCCGGCTCGCTCGTGAAAGCCGACATGCAGATGGGGCTTCGCAGCTACGACATAACCGACACTGTCGGCGCAATAAAGACGGGTGCCAAAGTCAGTTCCACCGACCTCGCGAAAATCGAATACGCCGTGGACGACGGGGCGATGCCGCCGCTGCGCTTCAAGATAGTCCACTGGAAGAGCAATATTTCCGCCGCGGAGCGCAAGGCGGTCGCAAATTGGATAGTCGCCGAGCGCGCAAAGCTAAACGCCTCCTCCGGAATATCAAAGGATTTCTCCAACGAGCCCGTGTGGCCGATTCCCCGGTCCCTCGGCGCGGACGCCGCCAAAGTCAAGCTCGGCTCGATACTCTACCACCACACGGCCCTTTCCGGCGACGGGACGGTATCCTGCGCTACTTGCCACCCGCTCGACAAGGCGGGCGTGGACGCCCTCCAAACCTCGACGGGCATACGCAAGCAGAAGGGAGACATCAACGCCCCAACGGTCTTCAATGCCGCATTCAACGCCAAACAGTTCTGGGACGGACGCGAAGACACCCTCGAACAGCAGGCGGGCGGCCCCCCGATGAATCCCGTCGAAATGGACGGCGTGTCTTGGGAGAAAATCGCCAAGCGGCTCGAAGCCGACTCCGCTTTCAGCGCGGAATTTAAAAAGGTTTACCCCGACGGCTTCACCCAAAAGAACATCACCGACGCCATCGCCGTATTCGAACGCACCCTCATAACACCCGACAGCCCGTTCGACCGCTACCTCAAAGGCGACAAAGGCGCGCTCACGCAGGAGGAATTAAAGGGCTATGAGCTCTTCAAACAGGCCAACTGCGCCGTCTGCCACTCGGGCGAAAACCTCGGCGGGCAAACTTTCGAGTACATGGGCCTGCGCCGCGACTACTTCAAAGACCGCGGCAATGTCGGCAAAATAAACGACAAAGGCCGCTACTCGCACACTAAGGACGAGCGCGACATGCACAAATTCAAGACCCCCACCCTGCGCAATGTCGCCCTCACCGCCCCATATTTCCACGACGGCTCTACGCAGAGCCTAAGGCAGGCGGTCGAGATAATGGCCAAGTACCAGCGCGGCGTATCCCTTTCCGACGCGGAAATAGACTACGTTGTGAAATTCCTCGAATCCCTGACGGGAGAGTACAACGGCAAGAAGCTCGAAGTAAAAAAATAGACCGCCCGCGCAGGAGGAAAATCCCCGCCGCATAGCGGGGATTTTTTCTTTTCGGGCGCAAACGCCTTATGACCGAACACGCCGCAAGCTACAAAGTAAGGGTCGCCGACGCCGGGGCAGACGGATTTTTGAAGCTCCCGTCGCTTTTGCAAATGTTGCAGGAGGCGGCGACAGAACACGCGGAAATTCTCGGAGTGGACTTTAAGACGCTCAAAACCCTGGAATTGGGATGGGCGCTTTCAAAAATTTCCGTTGAAATCGAAAAGCTTCCCAAATGGGGCGAGCGCGTCGGAATAAAAACCTGGGCGTCGGACAGGGACAGGATAGCCACATACCGCGAATTCGAGGCATTTTCGTCGGGCGGCGCCCCACTGTTCACAGCGCGCTCGCAATGGCTGCTCTTCGACTTCCGCAGCAGAAGGCTCGCGCGCATGGACAGAATCGGGGACTTCGCGAGAATCCCCGGCAGGCGCGCAAATTCGGAGGATTTTTCGGAACGCCCCAAGGCGCCGTCGCCGGAAGCCCCGCACGCCATATCGCGCGACGCGGGCATATGCGACATCGACCTCAACGGGCACGTAAACAATTCCGTGTACATGGCGTGGGCGTTGGACGCCCTGCCGGACATGCCGCAAAAATTTCCGCGCAGGCTCTCGGTAAGCTTCCTCGAAGAGGTCAGGCCGCACGCCGAAATCCGCTCGGTATGCGAAATTTTCGGAAACGTTTCGGCGCATTCGATATTTTCCGCCGGCACGGGCCGCGAGTGCGCGCGCGCGAATGTCGAATGGGCGTCTCAATAGGCTTGATTCGGCGCGCGCGGCGGACATTATCTTTGCCCTATGAGCCTTTATTTGTCCACATATCTCTTTGCGGCGATTCTGTTCGCAGCGGGCGCAATGTTCGCCATTCCGAAATTCAAGCCCCTCGTATTGGCGTTTCCGCGCAGCAAAAAGGCGGCGGTCGCCACATTCGGCGGCGGCGGCCTATGGTTTCTATACATACTTTCTCAATTGGGCGAAGCGGATTTCGGCGACATAAAGGCATACCTAATCGCCATATTCGGGATAGCCGGAATCCTCGCCTTTAAATACCTCGACGACTTTTTGTCGGTCAGGGGGCTCGCCATCCTCGGGCTTCTGCTATCGCGCGAATTCATAGACTCGGCCTTCATGAAGGAGCCCGTTTCAAGGCTCACCCTCGTGACGCTCTCCTATTTTGCGGTGTTGGCGAGCCTCTATCTGGGAGCGTTGCCTTACAGGTTCCGCGACTTCCTTGAATTTTTATACGCAAAGCAGGGCCGCGCTTTCGCCTTCGGGTGCGCGCTGGCGGCCGCTGCGGCTGCCCTCGCAATATCGGGCCTGTTCTACTGACATGAAATCCGTAATGCTAATCATAAGCGGCCCCGCCGGAAGCGGGAAAAACACCGTCGCCGAAAGGCTCATGGGCGAATTTCCGCAAATCCGCAGGGTGGTCACATCGACGTCGAGGCCGCCGAGGGGCGCGGAAAAAGACGGCGAGGACTACCATTTCCTGTCTCCGCAATCATTTGAGCGCGCCATAGAAAAAGGCGAATTTTTTGAATACGCGAAAGTGCACGGCAGGTATTACGGCACCTCAAAAAAAGCGGTATACGACGCTTTCGGGAAAGGCGACGATCTGATTCTAATCATAGACGTGCAGGGCGCGAAAACCTGGAGGGGAATCGCCGAATCCGACGCCGAACTCGGCAAAAAAATCACGTTTGTGTTCATCGCGCCGGCGTCGCCCGAGGAGCTTAAAAGACGGCTTGCCGGCAGGGGCACCGAGACGGAAGAGGAGATAGAAAGGCGCCTTAAAACCGCAGTTTCAGAATACGCGGCGGCGGATATGTTCGACAAGAAAATCGACTCCAAATCAAAGGACGAAGACTACGCCGCGCTGAAAAAAATATACATTGAGGCGAAATCCGAAGCGGAATAGCGCGCGGAAGCCGCCAAGGGGTTCCCCTCCCACAAAAAAATCGCCCGAATCCAAAGATTCGGGCGATTTTTGCAAATTGCGAACCGGTCTTGCTCAGCGCTACTTGGTCTCGGCCTTTTGCGCGGATTCCTCCGCCCTGACTTCGGGCTGAGGCTTGGCCTCGACCTTCTTGACCTCCTCCTCGCGCATGGCTTCGCGAATATTGTCCTCCACTTCGCTCGTGGCCTTTTTAAATTCGCGGATGGACTTTCCGAGCCCCCTTGCGAGCTCCGGAAGGCGCTTTGCTCCGAAGAGCAGAAGGACGACCAGAAGGATTACCATCCACTCCGAACCGCCGGGCATGCCGAATGCTAAAATATTTTCCATATATGTATTCCGTTTGAGTTATTCCAAAAAAAGTTAAAGGCGGGCGGTCGCTAGTCAAGCGTTTTATCGAACGGCCCCCTCATTTATAATCGGCAAAATTCCCCCGCGCAAAAACGCCGGATTGGCGTTTCGCAAAACCGCTGAAAATCCCCGTCAGCGGCGGCGGTCTTGCGGCGAATAGAGCATATCCCTCGCGCGCTTCGAGATCCTGTCCGCTTTCTCGAGATTGGAGGCGAACGCATTAGACGCCGCCTCGAATTCGTCCTCGTCGTCGTCGAGCGCGGCTTCGTACAGCCTTCCGAGATCGACGAGCGCCTCGGCGTACAGTGGATTTATGCGCGGAAGCACGATCTTTATTTCCGTCAGCCTGCGCTCGGCGTTGTAGCGCACAAGGGAATTTTCGCGGTGCTCCCATACGTCGGAAGGATTCAACCCAAGCGGCTCGCCCGACACGTCTTCGGCTTGGAGGAACGCGAGTCTGACAATCTCCTCGCGCGATTCCTCCGTGCCGCGCACGCCGCCCGCGCGCGACCAAACTTCGCCGCTTATATAGCACCCCCACACCGCGTCGAACCGCTCCGGCGCAAGCTTAGCGATTTCCGCGAAAGACTTTTGCGCGTCGGCCTCGGAGAGAAATACGATTAGCGGCCAGAATTTTCCGCTCCTGGCGCAGAGGCGTTCGAGGGTTTTCAGAGTCCAAAGACAGTCCGCCGAATCGGTTTCGGAAGATATAGACGCAATCCTCAAAACTTCCGCAAGCCCCCTCGGCGGCGTCCTCGACGATATGTCCGCAAGCTCGCCGAGCATTCCGAACTTCGCCCTGCACTGCAAAGACACCGACAGCGCCTCGTCGAGCCACATGGGGCACTCGCGCACGATTCTGCCGTTTCTCTCGAAAATCATTTTGCGCAAAAGCGCGCCGGAAACGAGGCGGCAGAAGCGGGCGAAGTCGAGATTCTCGTTCCACAGCACGGTCACCGTGACGCCGCCGTTTTTGTCCATGACGTATTCGGCGGCGTCCTTGAACTTCTCGCCGTCGGATACGAGCTGCACGACGATTTTGTCGCCCAGCCTTATCTCCTGCAAATTGCCGTTTTCAAATTCCGCAAACATCGCGGAAGCCTCTTCGAGAATTTTGCGGGCGGTCGATATGGAACGCCCGTCGTCGGTCATAAGGTAGAACGCGCCGTTCGACCAGGACGATATGGGCGCCTTTTCTGGCTCCGGCAGGGGCGCGGAGTCGCCTCCGGGCACGTAGTAGCCGTTTTTGAAGTCGGAGGTATCCACGACATACTTGGGCTTTACCGGTTTTATCGGGATTTCGTCGGGCAAAACCGCAATCGGCGGCTTCTTCTTTTCTCCGGCGGATTCCGCGGGCATGTCCGCCGGCCTCGGCTCTGCGCCCTTATCTGCTGATTCCGCTGACGCTTCAGCCGGCGGAAGTTCCGCGAGCTTTTTATCTTCCGAAGCGGCGCGCCCGGGCCCGTCTCCGGAGGAGGGTTCCAAACGCGCGGGCTCCGACGGAGCGGGAAGCGCGATTTTGTCGCTTTCGGCGGGGCCGCTCCTGTACTTTTCCACAATTTTTGCGAAATCGAAACCGCCGTTTACGACGAGCCCGCTCTCCTCCTTGCCCGCGGCGGCGGCGTCTGCCACCTTCTTCGCGAGCGCGATCTTCTCGGCGAGGCTCATCTCGGCCTGCGATAAAAAAGCCGCGGAAAAAACCGCAATTAACGCCAAAAATTTTTTCATTTCAGAATCTTGACGGATTTTTCGCCCGCATAAATTTTTATCCCGCCGAGGCAGCCTTCGGGGAATCCGTACGCCTCTTTGAGTCCGTCCGCAACCCTGCGGGCTATAAAAAGCGGCACGCGCGCCCTGCCGATCCGCGCAGACTTCACTTCCGCCCCGGAATCTCCGAAAGACACCCCGAGCGCAAGCGGCGCGTCAAAGCGCCCCGAGATCCCGCCGAGCGAGACTTTCGAGCGGATTTCGAGCAGCCCCGAAGAAAGCGCAAAAGCGGGGGGATCGGGAACCGCCACCGTGGAGCTTTTGGGCGACTTTGCGCGCGCGGCCTCTATGAGCATATAATAGGCCCCGGCGGAAAGCTCCGCCGGAGAAAGTTCGATTTCCCGCGCGGAAGCGTCGGCAAAGAAGTCGGCGAGAACCGGCGACGGCGACGGGCGGGAATATCCCCCGCCCTCTCCGTCGAGCGCGAGCGCGCAAAACGCGCAAAGCCCGCCGAACGCCGCGAAAACCGCGTACGAAAATCCCGCGCGGGCGACCGCCCACGCCGCTGCCGCCAAACTTTCCATCAGTATTTGGGAGCCACCCTTTCAATGCCCATCCTGCACGCCTGCGAGGCGGGGAAGATCTTTTGCGCGGCAAGGTAATAGTTTAGCGCGGAGGCGAACGCCTTTTTCTCCTCCGCCGCCTTTGCGCGGTTGAGGGCCTTAACGTAGTCCGAAACCTCGGGGGCGAGGCGCGCCACGGCGCGCGCCAAAACGGGGTCTGACGAATCTATCCTCGACGCGTTTTCGAGAATGTCCCAGGCGAAATACGGGCTCTTTTGCCGCTCAAACTCGGCCGCCTGCGCAATCAAAGAGTCTATCTGCGAAATTTTCACGACGATTTCCCTCAGCTTCTTAGCCCTCTCGGGATCGTTTTTAAAAGCTATGCCGTACTCGGGCGCCTCGTCCATTATGTCCCTCAAATTTCCGCGCTCGAGGTTTTCGTCAAATTTTTTAACGTAGGTCGATATGCCCTTGGTTAGCCCCAGAAGCTCGTCGTTGAAAGACTGTATGCCCGGATTGAGGGGCCACAGCAGGGCCGCCCTCTCCATGTTCTTCTTGACGTCGTCCGCCGCCCCTATCGCGGCGGCCTGCTTGGCGGCGATGAGCGCCATGTCGCTTGCGCGCTCGGCGGTCTTCACCTTTGAAAGAATCTCGCGCGCGGGGAAATCGGGGGCGAGGGCGGAAATCTCGCCGACGACCTCCTCAACCCCTCCCCAGTCCTTTGCGTCGGCAAGCTCCTTGGCGGTGGTCGCGCTCTTGTATATTTTGCGCAGAACCTCGCGCTTTTCGGACGGGAAGACGGCGAGTTTCACATCGTGCTCGCCCAGCAGAAAAGTTTCGAGCAGACGCTCGAGCGCGGCGTACCTGTCGCCCTTGTCGTAGAGGGTCTCCACCGCCGCCATTCCGTCGGATACGTCCTTGCGCGCGTCGATTGCGATCATTTCGAGCGCGTCGGAAGTTGGGGTGAAATTGGACACCTGCACGAGATCCTTCACCTGCTCCCGCCCCACCTTCAATTCCTGCGCGTTGCCCCTGTAAATGTGGCGGTAAAACATCGCCGCTATCTGCGCCTGCTGGAATTTTCGCTCGAGAACGAACGCGAGTATCTGCGACTGGAACTGCAACACCGCCTTCGCCGCCGCGGACTCCTTCAACGCCTTCGCCGCCGCGAGCTCCGCAACCTGGCGTTGGAGCTCCTGCAACCGGTAGCCCAAATCCGCCGTTCCGAACGTCGGGGCTGACTGGCTGTTGCGCGACCTCGAGGGAGAATTGCGCTTCAGCTTGTCGGCCGCGTACTCCATAAATTCCGCCCTCTCCTTCGCGTAAGACTTCGCCGTCTTGACGTCGCGCTCCTTGTCGGCCTCGGCGGTCTTGAAAGTCTCGTACTCGTCGCGCATCCTCCACGAAAGATAGACGAGGTTGGCTATCACGAGCGACGAATCCCCGTCTATCGGGTATTCCGCCGCGTCGAACAGCCTGCTCCACGCATGCCTTATGCTCTCGGGGGAAATGGCGTCGTTGTTGGCGGCGAGCTGCGCCTCTATTTCCGCGAGTATCGCGCCGTACTTCTCAAAATCTCCGTCGCCCGCAGGCATGCTCAGATACCGCTCGAATCTCGCCCGGACGATTCTCGAGTCCCCCACGGAAAAAGTTTTTCCCTTCCACCTCAGATTGCCGTCCGTGTCAACGGAGTCCGAATTGACGTCAAAGATCCTGTCGGCAAACCGTTCGGCGGTCGCGCTCTCAAAAATCCCCGCGCTCGGCGGCCGCGCCGGAGCCCCGCCCGCGGCCGGCTGGGGAGCGGCGGGCTGGGCGGGAGCGGCGGGGG